>Ga0114925_10000155_pt1 | contig 25820 bp, 24 predicted proteins | sample SumtaG_2_FD_87287 | JGI IMG/M metagenome (GOLD analysis project Ga0114925, IMG submission 87287) | Deep subsurface microbial communities from Indian Ocean to uncover new lineages of life (NeLLi) - Sumatra_00607 metaG | ecosystem: Environmental > Aquatic > Marine > Oceanic > Sediment | place... | reverse complement strand
TGGTTGTTGAGCCCTGATTTTACGCTCTTGACGATCTTTCTTTTTTGGTGTTTTTTTAATAGCCTTTTCTTTTTTTTCTGGCTTTATTGGCTCATCTCTAAGTTTTCTTAATCGTTCTGCTAGTACTTTATCTTCATCATCATAATCATTATTTTTTTCTGTTGCCATTTCTTCTGTTGTTGCTTCTTCTATTCTTAGAAGATCTTTTCCAAGCCCTTTTTGTGTTTTTTCATAAATATATTCGAGAAGTTCATTTTTTTCTGTAGAGTCAGGTAGGTTTTGTGCTTGTTTTGTATATTCTTTCATTTTTTTATGGAAAAAAGAAGCGTCTATTTTCTTTTCTAAATCAACAACTTCAATCAGGGAATAAACTTTTTTTCTAATTTGTTTTGCGGTAATTGGTTTTTTGGGGCCTCGCAAAAAAAACATTGCGCTGCTTGTTGAAACAACTATGGATAAAAGAAAAAGAATTGCTTTACGATTCATAGCCTTTCTCCTAATACAGGGATTTTTAATTTGCCCTTTAATGTAGAGTTTTTAGACAAGAAATAGCAACAGTTTTGTTGTAGCAAAAGATTTTAAGAAACAATTTTTCCGTCATGAAGTCGAATAATACGGCCAGCTTGTTGGGCAACATGTTCGTCATGTGTAATCATAACAATGGTAACATTTTGTTCAGTGTTTAATTTTTTGATCAGAGCCATGATTCGTTCTTCTGTAGCAGAATCGAGATTTCCAGTTGGTTCGTCAGCAAGAACAATGCTTGGTTTGTTAGAAAGTGCTCGGGCGATAGCAACTCGTTGTTGCTCTCCGCCAGAAAGTTCTGAAGGATAGTGATGTAATCTGTCTGCAAGATCAACAAGTGTGAGCATTTCAGTTGCACGTTCAAGCGCAAACTTTTCTGATTTGCCTGCATACAGTTGAGGAAGCATGACATTATCCAGTGCTGTCATATCGGCAAGCAGATGATATCGTTGAAAAATAAAACCAACATTTTTATTTCTGATTCGTGCAAGTTGGTCAACAGTCATTGTTGAAACATCATTGCCATCGATGAAATACGTTCCGCTTGTTGCGGTGTCTAAGCAGCCTAAAATGTTCATCAGTGTTGATTTGCCAGAGCCTGATTTGCCTATAATCGCAACAAACTCACCTTTTTTTACTTCTAGATCTACGTTGTGTAGAACTGTCAGAGAGTTTTCATCTTTTCCAAATGTTTTTACAATTTTTTTTGCGTTGAGTAATGCCATCAGATTCCTTTAGCGATCCAGTAATGCGTCAACGGGATTTAGTAACGAAGCTTGTCGTGCAGGGTAGTATCCAAAAAATATTCCTATAAATACAGTAACAACAAGAGAAATTATCATTGGGGATGGTTCGATGACTGGTGATAATGTTGTTGCATATGCAATTGCAAATTGACCAAGCATTCCAAGTAAAATACCAATCAAGCCGCCGACAAAGCATAGGACAACAGCTTCGAACAAAAACTGTATTTGAATTAATCGTTGTGTTGCACCAATTGCCATCCGTAACCCAATTTCTTTTGTTCGTTCTTTGACTGAAACAAGCATGATGTTCATCACACCAATACTTCCAACAATCAGAGAGATTGATGCAGCAAACAGACCAAATAGTCGAATTATACCGGCCATGTCTCGTGCAACCTGTGCCAAGGTTTGTGTATCAAAAATAACATACGGCGGATCTTCATCATTTTTTATAAAATGTGAAAATTGCAAAATGTTAAGAAGCTTTCTTCTAAATGGAACAGAGTCAACTCCCTTGTACAACTTTAGTGCCATAGCAGTTAGTTGATCTTCAGCTTCTCCTGGCATTTTGCATACTTTTTTGGAAGTGCTGAAAGGAATAAAAGTTTGTTCATTCGGATCTCGAGGGCCGTAGTAGTGAGGTTTTTTTTCAAGCACACCAATCACTTTAAATGGTTGCTTGTTGACTAAAATTATTTTTCCAATTGGATCTTCCGTTCCAAATAGTTCTTTTGCAGGCTTTGAACCAAGGACAATAACGTTACTACGATGCTTGAGGTGAAATTCATTAAAATATGAACCTTTTTTTATTTTGTTGTTATCTATTCCGGGCATAATTGGATAACATCCAGAAATGTTTTGCCGTGCCTTTGTTCCACGATATTCAAGTGTTTGTACCGTCATGTGCAGTGGGGTAATGTATTGTACTTCTGAAGAAAGTTTTTTGATGATTTCAACATCTCGTTTTCTTAGACGTGTGCTGCTTGCGCTTCCGCCTATTGCGCCATGCTTTATGAAGGTGCTTGGAATAACATAGACGGCGTTTTCGCCCATGCTCATGATCTGTTTAGAAACTGTTTCTTCTGCACCGCGACCGATTGAAAAGGTTATGATTATTGCGGAAATTCCGATCATGATGCCAAGGATTGTTAAAAATGATCGAACTTTATGTTTACGCAGAGCTTGAAGTGATGTTTTTAGTAGCATCAGGATGTTCATTATTTTTTTCCACCTAATCCGCCACCACCAAAGAGCTGCTTATACATTTTTGCCATAGCATCAGGTTCGTCAACATCAATAATAATACGATCGGAGTCATCTACTCCTGAAACAACTTCAAAAAAGGCTTTGTCTGTTGTTCCAATTTCAACCGGTTTTTGTACAAGCGCATTATTTTCAAAAAACCAAAGTGATTTTACTGATGCACTTTTGTTTTTTAACTGTTTTTTAAACGCTTTTTTTGCATCAGATGAAAGTTTTTTAAAACCAATTTTTTTTGTTTTAGCAACAATTTCCAGCAGTTTTTTATCAAGAGAAAAAAGATGTCCCGGAATGGCAAGGACCTGTTCTGCTTTTCCGACAGTTATTTTTGCATGAACGGTCATGCCTTGTTTGAGTAACAGTTCTTTGTTATCAATTTTGATGGTTGTTTTATAGACAACGCTTGCACCATTGTCGATTGGTGCGCTACTGATGTCGCTAATTGTTCCATAAAAAGTTTTGTGAGGATAGGTATCAAAATAGAGTTTTGCAACTTGGCCGATTTTCAAAAACCCAATGTCGGTTTCATCAATTTCAAGTTCTACATTCATTTTTCTAATATCTGCTGCGATGGTGTACAAAACGGTTGGTGGTGCAAAGGTTGTAACGCTTTCACGCAACGATACATTTTTTTTGATCACAACACCGTCAATGGGAGAAAGTATTTTTTTGTTGTTAAATTCCAAAAGTGCCTGATCATGCGCAGCTTTTTGTGTTTCTACATTTGCTTGAGCTCTGTCATGTGATTGTTGTGCTTGCTCAAATTGGTTTTGTGAAATTTGTTCCGCATCATAGAGCCGTTTTTCTCTGCGGTAAAACTGTTTTTGATATGCAAGTGTTGCTTCTGCCTGTGCGAGCGTCCCTGCTCGTTGCAGGACTACAGTGTTCTTTTTCCCATCATCAATTTTTGCAAGGAGCTGCCCTTTTTTGACCTGTTGGTTTTCTTTTGCATGCAACTCTTCAACAATGCCACTGACAAGACTACCAATGTTGAGTGTTCCTTCTGCCTCGAGCGTTCCAGTTGCGTTAATTATGTGTGTAATTGTTTTACGTGCAAGAGGCACAGCTTTAAATAGTTGCTTTGTTTCTTTTTTGAAGAATTTTTTGTACAGAAAAAATGATGTAGCAACAAGACCTGCTGCCAAAAGCCCCCACTTTATAAATTTTGGAATATGCATCGTTATGACCTTATTGATTTATCAGATTCTTTTGGATAACCAGAAAGATAGAGAAGATTTTGATACGTCGTTCGTATACCAATTTTTAAGCTGTTGAGTGTAAACTCTGCAGATTTATATGCAAATTCTGCCTGAGCAAGTTCGCTTCTTGAAAGTGAACCAACAGTATATTGTGCTTTTTTTAATTCAAGATCTTGTTCTGCTTGTTCGTAGCTTACAACCTCAGCTTTTAATTTATTCATTGTTGTGTGCACTTGATAGTGTGCATTTTCAACATCATTTCTAATTTGAAGTTCTAGATCTCGTTTTTGCAGTTTGTATTCAAGTTCTTTGTGTTTATATTTTCGTGCAGTATGAGCACTTGCAAGACCATCGAAGCTCCAACTAAAATCAACACCAGCGGTCCAGCTTGCGGATCGATATCCTGTGCCAAGTTTTATATCAGATGCTTGAGCAAAGGCGCTGACGGTTGGCACATAACTTCTTCGGTATCGTTTTTCACTCAATCGAGATTGACGAATTAAATGTTTTTGTGTTCTGAGTTCAGGGCGGTGGTTTAATGCTGCACTGAGATAATAATCAACCGGTTTTAAATCAACGTTTGCAGTTGTTTGTAAAGAAACATCAATCTGTTCAATATTTACTTGTGTATTTGTTTCTCGTTCAAGATTGTTCTGTGCAGTTTCAAGATCGTACTGGTAGTTTTGCGCGTCAGATTTTGCTTTAGCATACGATGCGGCAGAGGAAAGCCATTCAGATTGATTTAAAAAACCAACCAACTTTTGACTTGAGTTTTTTTCAAACGTTACTTGTGATGCTTGGTATTGTGCTTGAACAGCCTGTTTTTCTAGCATTTTTTGTTGCAAATTTAAAAATGCTTGTTCGGTACTGAATCTAATATTGTTGTGTGCGGTCTCCATTTGCGAATTGATAATTTTTGTTCCCTCTTTTGCAATGCGGTAATCAAAAACCGGAGTGCCTCCGCTAAGCAAAAGTTGAGAAACGCTGACCGTTACACCCTTGGTTGAGGTTGAATCAGTAAGCGTTTGTGGCAACACTGCAGTTGTGACGACGTTTATCAGAGCTTCCGGTGCGGTTTTTCCGAATTTGCCGTTGATTGAAAATTGTGGCAAGTAGCCTGCAAGTGCTGCTCGTTCATCTTGTTTGTTTGCTTGTTCTGAATAAAAATACCCATGCAGATCGTCTCTGTTTTTGTGTGCAAGATGTACAGATGTTTCAAGAGTAAGGGTATCGCTTTGCGCATCAAATCCATATGATGCAAAGCAAAAAAAGGAAAGAGAAATTATCAGTTTTTTCATGAAAACTCCTTTGAGGTTGTCTTCTGAACCAATTATTTTGCCTGTTTTTTTTAAAACACGCAAGATTTTTCGAGAGAGTTTTTTATAAAACTATTGTTTTTAAGAAAGTAAATATGTGATTTGTAGAATTAGGTTATTTCAAAAAAATATAAAAGGAGACGTGATGAATGCAAAACAGTTGAGCGTGGTTGCACTTTCTGCCTCGTTGTTTATCGTGAGTAATGTGTGCGGTATGTCACAAGCGGCAGCAAATAGGGCTCTGACAAATCTTGAACTAAAAAAAGGAGCGCAGTATAAATTAAAACAGATTGCAAATAAAAAAACTATTGACGCAAACATGTTTGTTGAGGCAATGGTCCTTTACAACTATATTTCAGCAGAACTAAAAAAAATTAGAACTGCTCTTTCTCCCAAGTTATCAGCAAAAAGAAAAAGAAAAATAATTAATAAAGCAAAAAGAGCTGATGAAAATGCGATCGCTGTGTTTGGGAATATTTACAGTGCATGGAGTGGTGCTGGTATGCCAGGTGTAGTTAATGTTGGAGCTATAAAAGGTAAAATTTCTGCGAAATTCAGAAAATATGTTGATGCTGCAGTACTAGAAGTAGAAGAATGGCGAAAAGAATTGCAGGAAGAAGCAAAACCAGAGAGAGAAAAAGAGTAAAAAGAGTAAAAAAAGTTGTTAAAGAATTTTTGATGGATGTTTTTTGAGCCAATTATTCTGTATGTTTTTTTACATGCAATAGTTTTGTGCCGGTATTTTTTACAAAACGGTTGTTTTTGGTGGGAAAACACGTGACATCTAAAGCAAAACGGTTTCAAATATTAAAAAAAGGAGAAGCTATGAATGTAAAAAAAACGAGCACAATAGCACTGTGTGTAGCATTTCTTATGATTGGAAATTCGCTAGGTTCGAAGAAGAGAAAGATGCCGTTAAAAAGACGCATGATGTCAGAACGTGCGGCAAATATTGCTATGAATAGTATTGAAGGAAAAGGTGGATGGCTGACTAGTTTAAAGGAAATAGCTAAAGAAAAAAATATTGATGCAGGCACGTATATTGAGGCCCTTGCGTTGTATGAAAAAGTGTCGACAGAACTAGAAAAAGTTGAAACACATTTAGATTTTCATTTACCCATCAAAATCAAAAATGAGATTGTTGAAAGGATAAAAAGTTTTCATACAAAAGCTTTTATTGCTTTGAACGGTATTTACAATGTATGGGTTGAGGCAGGTATGCCGGGAGAGATTAACGTATCGGCTATAAAAAAAAAGGTTGCTAGACGGGTTAGAAAATATGTTGATGATGCAGCAGAGAAAGTGAAACGACTCAAGAAAGTTATTGATGAAGAAAAGATAGAGAAAGTAAAGGAAGATTGGGACACTCTCTTCAAGAATCTTATGTAAGTCGGGGCTCTTTTTTTGTTTCCTGTTTTATTTTTTGCTACACTGCTTAGCGGATCATGACGTGCACATAAAAAAGGTAGCCGAATGAAGCGACATAATTTTCTTTTCTTTTTTTTACTCTCATTTTCTGGTTTTGCTCATCAGGTGCAACTACCGTCAGATTTTGGAAAAAAGCAATTTGTTGTTGGTGTTGATAGTTCTATTGTTCGTGCGGACAGTGCGTCGGCAAATCTTAAAAATAGATTGCATCTGGGACAGGCAAAAAAAATTGAACGTGTTTTTTTTACACCGGACTATGATGTTCGTTCAATGCTTCTTGATTTAATTGCCTGTGAACAGTCGTTTATTTACATGGCGGCATTTTTATTGACAGATGAACAGATTGCGCATGCTCTTGTTGAGGCAAAGCAACGAGGTGTTGATGTGCAGGTTGTGGCAGATCGATATTGTTGTGCAAGTCGATATGGAAAAACAAAAATACTTCAATCTGGTGGGGTTGCTTTGTATGTGTATTACGGTTTACGGAAAGATGGCAGTCGCATGTCAAATATAATGCACAATAAGTTTATTTTGTTTGGGAATAACATTTTAAATCGTTCATTGTTGTGGACAGGATCACTTAATTTTACTCATTCTGCTCGGTTGAAAAATCAGGAAAATGTTTTATTGCTCGATAGTGAAGCCTTAATTAAGGAGTACAAACAGCAATTTGAATTGTTAAAAGAGCGGTGTGTACCATTTCATACTGTGGCACATACAAAAAAAGAAATTGTGCATAAAAAAAGGCGCACAAAGCGCGATCGAAATGTACAACGGCGAGAGGTAGGAATTGATTTTTCAGGAGTAGTTCATGAAGCAGCCAACAAAAAGAGCTAAGTGTAGTGCTTCACTACTACAATTCCTTCTTAGCTCGGTAACAAGCTATTATAGTTTCTGAAAATTGCAAGAATAATTTTTAGTTTAATTATTGGATATTTTTTTTAAAAGCAACTTGAAATCTTTTGGGGCTTCACAGCAAAAAGAATGCTGTTTGCCATTAAATTTGAAGGCTAGAGAAACGGCGTGCAAAGCATGTCGTTTTATTTTTTTAGAAGTTTTTCCGTAAACAGCATCACCTACAATGGGATGTCCAATGCTTGCAAAGTGAGCACGAATTTGATGAGTCCTGCCGGTTACAGGTTTGACTTCAACCAGCGAATGATCTTCAAAATAGTGTACTACTTTGTAGTGTGTGCAGGCATGACGAACTCGTTTGTGTTCTAGCTTGGCCTTATCTTTAACGCACATTACGGTATTTCTTTTGACAGGGTTGCGCGTGATAGGGTATTCAATGGTTCCTTCTTTTTCTGGATGTCCTTGTACGACAGCGTGGTATGTTTTTTGTATTTTTCTGTCTTTGAAAAGTTGACAAATATGTGCATGAGAGCAGTTGTTTTTGGCAACAATCATGATGCCAGATGTATCGCGGTCGAGTCGGTGTACGATTCCTGGTCGATCAGAAGGTCCGACGTTTGCAAGATTTTCAAAGGTGTGTGTAAGCCAATCAATAAGAGTGATATAATCACAGTCTATTTTTGGTGGATGAACGGTAAGGCCTACAGGTTTGTTGATGATCAGAAAATGTTCACTGTTGTGTAGAATAGGCACTTCAAGGTCATCGGGGATCACTTTTAGGTCCCGAGATGTTTTAATTTCAGGAAAAGTGACAGTAATCTGGTTGCCGGCTTCAACAATTGTTCTCGGCTTTATATTGTTTTTATTTTGGATAGACACAAGTCCCTGGAGAATTAATCCTTTTAGGAATGAACGTGAATATGACGAAAACTGCAATTTTAAGCATGCATCCAGTCTAAGTGTGTCAGCTTCCTTTGGTGCAGTGAACAGGTGCGTTGTGTTTGGCTGAATGAGTGTGATAGTCTCCATTTTGTGACCCTACATTTAAATTTACCTACTTTAAAATCGTACAATCTTCAGATTTAAAGTCAAATGGACACAAAAGAATAGATTCTATACCCTGGATGTAAAGGGGACGACGGTATTTATAAGGGCCGACAGGAGACGGAAATGGAAGAAAAAAATATATTTGTACAGCTTAGTGAGCACATAGGAGAAGTCGTACAGCGTCGTTCTGCGCTTGCAAAAACGCTCTGGGACGAGCTTTTAGAGCAGCACCCAGTTGACATTGCGGATTTTTTGTCAGAGATTGACCGCAAGTACATGAAAAAAATCTTTCTCAAGCTTCCGAAAGAGTTGAAGCTTGATGTATTTGAAGAGCTTTCTGATCCACTCAAGGCATTTTGTCTTTCCTTGTTGGCCGAACATACACAAGTTGATGTATTGCATGCTCTGAGCATCGATGATCTGACTGATCTGTTTGATTATCTTTCAGATGAGGATCTTAAAAAATATCTTAATTTATTACACAAACGATCACGTGAAAAAGTGCTTTCGTTACTCCAGTTTCATCCAGATTCTGCTGGCGGCATCATGGATATCGAGGTTCTTTCATTCCTTGGCACCTATACTGTTGAAAAAAGCATAAAGCTTTTGCAGCGCCTAAAGCCAGATCAAGAAATTTACCACCAAATCTATGTAACCAACAAAAATCAGCAGCTTTTGGGGCATATCAACTTGGAAGATCTTGTTGTTAGATCACCCAAGGAGATTCTATCTTCATTTTTAAGAAAAAACAAAGTAGTTGCACAAGCTGATGAGGACCAGGAGTCGATTGCAAAACGGATGGTTCATTATAATTTAACGACAGTTCCAGTTGTAGGAGCTGATAATCAGTTTCTTGGTGTGATTCCTAGTGAAACATTAGTAGATGTTCTTGTTGAAGAGGCAAGTGAAGACGTACAAAAGATGGCTGCACTTGCTCCGATGAAGCATACATATCTGGAAACACCGATTTATAAAATTTTGCTTGGTCGTAGCAGTGTTTTAGTTGTTTTGCTTTTAGCTGAATCAGTTACAGGTAAAATTATTCTCCAGCATGAAGAGGGTATAAAAGCAGCTGGTGGTATTATGATGATTGCATTTATTACAATGTTGATAAGTACTGGTGGCAATACGAGTCATCAAACATCTGCCTTGGTAATTCAGGGAATGTCTTCTGGAGAATTAGGTCAGACAAATATAAAAAGATTCTTACGACGGGAATTTTTAATTGCCTTTTTGCTCGCGCTTATTTTAGCTGCTGCAGCATTTGGCAGGGCGTATCTTACAACAGGAAGTTTTCTTTCAAGTAGTGTTGTTGGAATTACTTTAGGAAGTATTGTGATGCTAGCAGTTACTTTGGGAAGTGGTTTGCCGCTTTTGCTGAAAAAGTTGCGTATTGACCCGGCATTTGCAGCAGGTCCGTTTTTGGCAACTTTTATGGATATCGTTGGCGTCTTTATTTACATCTACTTGATTCGTTATTTTTTGATGTAAAATTATTTTGCAGGATCTAATCGTTCTGCATTTTTTTTCATAAACTGGAAATAACTACTTACGTTTTTAGCAATTTGATCTGCCATAAAAAAGGGTTACCTGTTATGAAACGTTATTTTTTATTTGTTGCAGTAAAACTATTTGTATCTTCTATTTCTTATGCAGATAATCATGGAGGGTTTTGGTTTGATACAAGAGCATCTGGCAAGGCATCTGAATCTCTTTTGTATCAAGTTGAATTTCATGGGCGGTTTAAAACAGATGGTACACACTATAATCAAAATGTTTTTCGGGCAATGTTTGGGAAAAAACACGAACAATGCTCAACATGGCTTGGTTATGACTTTGTTCCTTCAAATAATGATGCGGATGTTAAAACCGATATAGAAACCAGGTTGTGGCAACAGGTAAAATTTCTACATGAATTCCAAGAAAATAGAACGATTAATTTTAGGACAAGATTAGAAGAGCGACTTAAAAAAGATAGTAATGGAATGGCTCTTCGATTCCGGCATCAGTTGACTGTGAAGATTGCAGATATTTTTAAAAACACAAAACTTCTGATTTCTGAAGAACTTTTTTTTAACCTCAATCATCCTTCTTGGATTGAAGACAAGCGAATAGAGCAACAAAGGTTGTTTGTAGGGCTTGAGTTTTTTTTACAAAAAAACTGGTTTTTGACGATTGGCTATTTAAACCAGGTTGTTCCAAAAAAGACGGATACGGTTGTTAATCATATTTTTACAGTTTCTTTTGTTATAAAATGATTGGCCTAAAGATTGAATAAAAGAGCTATGAATTTTCTTTTTTAACTACATGAATATACGTTATTTAACTTTTACAGCTCTTGGCATGTCATATCGTCCATTAATAAGTGGTGCTTTTGGACCATAAAATCGTGCGGTAAATCTAAAATCTCCATCCGGAGCAGGTAGCCAGTTTTTCAGCATGTTTTTATTTGTAGGTTTATTTTTTTGGATATAAAACACGAGTTTGTTATTTTCAATATAAAAATCGCCTCTGTCATACATAAAACTATTTACCGTATATCGATTAAGTTCATTTGGAATGAAATAACCTGTAATGTCGTAAATAGGTATTGACCAAAATTCTGTTACAGGTGGCAGGTTATTACTATCAAATGTTAACGTGTATTTATATTTTCCATTTAGTTGTTGATTTTCTGAATCAACAAAACAAATAGCACCATTATGGGATTTTACTCCAGGGCCGGCCCATCCTGCATCACCAACAACTGCTCGTACTACATAATTAGTACCATACTCTCCCATTCCAGATGGAATAATCCAACTATTCATGGAAGCACCGGATTTACCAATAGCTTTTTTAATTTTTGTTTTGCCATTATAAAAACCTTTTTCTAATGCGGTTTTCTTTTTTCTACTTAATTTTTCAGAATCAAATACAAGATTTTCACCTATTCCAATGGTTCTTAATAACTTTAATGTTTCAAGTTCTTTGTGTGAGTCTGCTCGTTTTGTCATTGTTTTGTCATTTAGTACAAAATTAAGAATTTTGAAGTACTCCATTGCGGTTTGTTTTTCAACAAGTTGTACTACCAATTTTTCTAATCCTGGAAACGTTTGATATTGACCTTTTATTTTAGAACGGTTTGCAAAAGGGACTTCTTTGCTTCCATTGTTGAGCCAATCTGTTAATGGAGTTGTAATGATTTGATCTTGATAGCTATTTATTAGTTGGACCTCTTTGTTGCTGTGTTCCATCAAGGCGATTCGAGAAATAATGAATACGGAGTTGCTTGGTGTTTTTATAATCTCTTTACCTGAAAAATTTTCTGGAATCACACCGTTCCAATCAGGCCCTACAAAAATATACATTTGTTTATCATTGCCTGTGAACTGGTTACCTGCGTAAAAAAAATAATCTCCGTACTGGTCCATTGATTGAAATGACCAATATCGATCTTTGATAGCAGGTAAATTCAAGACAACCGGTTCTTGCGAAAGATCAAGGAATCCAGCTCCGTAAAGTGTTGTTGCATTTGGTGTAACAACTTCTTTAAAATCTGCGGTTATTGGACTTCTTAGCCAGTAAAGACTGTTAATTCCCACATAAGACGGAGAATTTTCAAGTTGTGTAAAGTTGTACCGTGTTGCATAGAAAACCGCTTGTTGTAATCCATATACATATGCATCTTCAGCAACTTTTTTCGGATCAATATAAGGTTTTGATTGTGATCTAAATAAAAATACCCCAACTACAATAAGAATAAATAATGCCAACCATAAAGCTTTTTTTACAATGTTCACCAAGACTCCTTTATTATCTTTTTAAGATGTAATCTTGAAAAAGGTAGAACAAAATTAAAAAACAATGCAATACATTAATAGTTAAAAATTTGAAGTGATTGTTGAATTTCAAAAAAAACTTTTTTTAGAATTGATATGCATTAAAACATCAAAACTTTGCGGCTGGTGTATGTCAAAAAAGATTTCTCGACGTAAAACGGTAATATTTGAACTTTCTCGTGACAAAAAACCGCTTTCTAAAACTGAGATGAACGTTGAGCACGGCTTTAATGAATATAAGCATGAGATGATTACAGCTATTGAAAAGAAAGAATAAGAGATTGTCAGTTAAAGAAAGCTTCATATTGCATAACTTTTTAACAAGAAACTTTTTTTACTATTACATAAGCATTTTCTTGACATTCGTCGTCCAGATCAATACATTTTAGATAAGCATCATTCATTTTTTAAATGAGTGATTGTGGGCCGCTAGCTCAGTTGGTAGAGCAACAGCCTTTTAAGCTGTGGGTCGTTGGTTCGAGTCCAACGCGGCTCACCATTCTTGTCCCTATCGTCTAGCCTGGTCCAGGACATCGCCCTTTCACGGCGAAAACAGGGGTTCGAATCCCCTTAGGGACGCCAGTTTTCAGTATTGGCAGATTCAAGCAATTTACGGAACGGTGATCGAAGCTCTATATCGAGCTTTCCGTCTTTCAAAGAGCAGTTCGAAACTAAAAGGTTTACGATCTGCTTTTTTTGTTGCGCATTTCCTTGTTTGAATAATGCAGCCGCTTTTCTGGCAAGTTCTAAAATAATATCCGCATTTTTTAAGTAATTGGTATCAGCTTTTTGTTGGCGTACAAGTTTTAAACTTAACTTTTCTTTTTCTACAAGCCATTTGTCGGTTTGAGTCTTCCAAAAGTTTTCAGATATCTTTCCATCCAACTTATCCAAATAAGATTGGTCAATGCGATGCTGCAGAATTTTTATTTCTCTCTCCATGTTAGCAACACAGGTATTGTGATATTCAATCTTATCTTTGAGGCTTTCTCGTAGCCCCTTAAAAATCATCTCTTGCAGCTCTTTGCTGATTTTTATTTTGTGTAAAACTTTTTCAAACTGCTGCTCAATGCTTTCCTGTCGAACATAGGGTTGTTTACAGTTACCCTTGTAGCCAGAACAGTGATAGTAAATATATTTGCCCTTTTGTATTTGAGCGCTTATGGCACAGTTGCAGCAACCACAGATCATAAGATTGCAGTAAGGAAACAAACCTTTTTGTGATTTGCTTTTACGAGAACCTGAAAACATTTGTTGTACTTTTTGGAATAATTCTTTGCTTACAATTGGCTCATGCGAAGCATTTTCATAACGCTTGCCTCTCCAAATAAACATTCCAGTATAAAATTCATTCTTAAGCATCTTATCTACGTTACTTTTATACAGACGCTTACCGTTTCTATAGACCATTCCTTCTTCGATCATCTTCAGTCTTAATGATTTAAGAGAATGGCTTCCTGTTGCATACAACTCAAACATTCTTTTTATAAAAGGAGCAGAATCAGGATCAATAACAATCACCTTTTTTTCATTAATTTTTTTATTTAAGTAACCATATGGCGCATACGAAGGATAAGTTCCCTGTTCAGCTTTTTCTGTCATTCCCTTTTTGCTTTCTTCAGACAGATTATCAACAAAGTTTTTTGCCATCAGAGTCTTGATACCAAAAATAAACTTTTCATTTGAACGAGAATCACGATGCAAAACGGTGTTTTCTTTAACAAGGTGTACAGTAACTCCGTGCTGTTCCATAAGTTCATCAATTAAACTGTAATCTGGAATATTGCGCAGTAGTCGATCAGTTTTTTCAACAAGAATGTATTTAATGCCAGAGTTCTCTTTCATGAAATTGATCATTGCGTTGAACTGTGTTCGTCCTGATTTTTTTGCGGTTTCAACGTCAATAAATTCTTTTCTAATGAAGATGTCTTGCTGTACCGCATACTCTTTAAGGAGTTTTATTTGCGCAGGAATTGAAAATCCCTCAACTTCTTGCTCCTTGGAAGAAACTCGGGCGTAGATTATTGCGTTATTCATGATGTCTTAATGCTCCGTTAAAAAAAATCCTTTTTTGTTTTTAGATTTTTGATTTGCTTAGCAATTGATTTTATAACTATTTCTCTCATACTTTTGCCATGAATTGCAGCAACAGTTTTCAAATGCTTATGTGTTTCTATTGGAATGTCGATTGTGAACCGACATGTTTTTTCTTTTTTTTCCATATTTTTTCCTTTTTGATAGTATTAAGCCACTCCATGATAACTTAAATAAGAAAAAACTTATAGCGAAAATGTAAAAAAGAGGTAAAGGCGTGGAAATTAAACAGCAAATGCATTCTGACCTTGTCGAAAGTTTACGATCAATATCCCGAAAAATAGAAGATCCTTTGTTTAGTAAAGATGAAAAGAAGGAATCTATAGAAAACCTGCAAAATTTTATTGCCGAACAATTGCTAATTAAACAAGCAATAGAGCACAGTGAAAATCTTCTGAGAAAAAAAAAGTTGGAGCAAAAAAAAATGGAAATTCTGCTTTTACAAAAATACGAGGAGCTCGAAAAGGAGATGGTAGAGGATCCCAACTGCCCCGAAAATGTGCATCGTTGTTTGAATATAAGCAACGATCTTGAGATAAAGCTGGCAGAAGTTTCTTTTTTCAAATGGAGAAGAGCTTGTATGACAGATGCTCTTCGACATTTTCTAAAAAAAGACTGTGATTTTAATACATTTTTTTTCTCTGGAGAAAGATCGGTTAAGAAATTTTTTTCTGATCACCCAAATGCTCAATATTTGGAAAAACTTAAGTCAGAAATTATTGATATCAACAATTTTTTCGAGAGTGTTGCGCGGGTAAAGGTTTTTGGAGAGTACATTTTACTGTGGGAAATGGTTCCTGATGTCCATAGAGTTTGTAGATTTCTTGTCGATATGATTTTTGACACAGCGAGTTTGGCAACATTAAAAATTGAAAAAATTTCTTACAACAATCTGCCAAAAAATAAAAAGGGGAAAGCTGTTCTATCTTTTTCTATAGGAGAAAAGCAAATTTTCTTTTTAGGTTTGAGGGCAATATCCTTAAATCTAGCGATGAAAAATCCTTATGAAGAAGTAGAATGCGAAGATTCAATCAAGAAAGAAGATTATTTAGCAGACAAAAAAGATTATGACAAAATGTATAGAATGACTGATAGCATAAATCAGCGTCTATTCAAGGAATTTAAAGAGTATGGATTGGCTGATTTTTTAATTCAAAATGGCTATTCTTTTCGAGTAAATCCCAAATTTAAAAATCTAATTAAACCTTTAGCTAGCCCTTCTTTAACAGAGTAAGGACACCTGTTTTTTTTACGACCTCGTTTACGAGGTCACTGTCTATTTTAAATTCCAGGTACCCTGTTTTGCATGAAGATTTGCAAAGGCAGTGAGCCTTCCAATCAAAACTCATTTTTATTAAGTGACAACTGCTCTTGTACTACAGAAGAGCAACAAATTCTTACCACCTTTTTTGCTCTTCTTTTGGAAATAGATCAATCAAACAATGCAACGAAAAGGTGTAATCGTGCAAAAAAAAATAAGCGAAATCGAAGTAGTACCAATAAAACCACGTAACGGTCTTGTAGGTTTTGCAAGCATCGTTTTTGACAACAGTTTTTATTTTGGATCAATCGGGATTTACTCCCGCCCTTCAGGGTCGTTTCGTATTACATACCCGACCAAAGGCAATGGTATTAATGTTTTTCATCCAATTAACAAAGAAGTTGCACAGCAAATAGAAGAAAAAATTGTTTCTAGATTTGAAGAGATTAGTAAAAAGTAAAAAAAGCCACTAACATGAATTAGTGGCCACAAGGAAATTGTTATGTCTAATGATATAGAAAAAGCCTATGTTTACAAGGAAGAATGCGTTTCCTTCATGGCAGAAGTTGGGCTACCTTTGGATGGAGAGCTCATTGTTGATGGAAAAATTCATCGATATTCTGCTGATCAAAATAAAAACAAACGTAACGAGTGGTATATTGCATTTGATGGTTACACTTCTCAAAATAATTATTTTTTAAATTGTACCTTTTCTTCTTGGAAAGATGGAGAAAAATATCAATACAGCTCCTTCAAAAAAAAGGACGGAATATATAATTCGATAGAGCTAAAAGAACTAAAAGCAATCTGTGAAAAACAAACATTCGAAACGCAAAATGAAATTAGCTTATTGCGTGATGAAACTGCAAAAGAAGCAGAAAGGTTATGGGGCTCTTATTCTAAGGAGCCCCCAACTGAAAAACACTCTGCATATCTAAAGCTTAAACAGATAAAACATGTAGGAGATGTGAGATTTGGTCGCAATCCACAAGGTTATCCTTCACTAGTAGTGCCAATAAAAAATATCGAAGGAAAAATCCGTTCTCTTCAATACATATCTGTAGGAATAGACGGAGAAACATATAAAACATTCCTGTCTGGCGGAGAAAAAAAAGGTAACCACTTTTTTATTGGAAACTTATCAGAAAATGAACCAGCTGCTTTTGTTGGTGAAGGATATGCAACCTGTGCGTCAATTTATGAAGTTACAAACAGGCCAACAGTAGTTGTATTTGACGCTGGAAATATAGAATCTGCACTAAAAAGATTAAAACAAATTTATCCAAAAAAAATATTCATCATTGCTTCTGATTGTGATGAAGTTGGGATAAAAAAAGCCCGTGAAGCATCAAAAAAGCTACGGTGTTCAGTTGTTATACCTTGCTTTTCAATAGGTTCAGGTACAGATTTCAATGATCTTACAAACGAGGAAGGTATGGAGGAAGCAAGAAACCAACTCATTCAAGCATATGCTAAAAGTGATGCTGGAAAGATCATCGCAACAAAATACTTTGACAGAAACGAAGACCCGTGCAAAAACTTCAAACTTTCAAACCTTCCTCCTGTATTGCGTGAATATATCTATTCTATTCAAAAAACAACAAGCGCTCACCCTATCATGATTACAGCTTCGGTTCTTGCTATGGTTTCGGGTTACTTAGGTACAAAAGTTTATATTCCTGAAGGCGAGTATTTTCAAAAGCTGTATTCAAATATTTGGCTCTTGTGCATAGCAAGGAGTGGACAATTTAAAACAACAGCACTTAATAAAGGTGCAAGTATAGCTTATAAAAACCAATCTAAAGTTTTTAAAGAAATAAAAGAACTTCGCGAATATGTTCAAGAACATGATGCAGAAATAGAAAAAGAGATTTTGATAAAATCTCGAGAAAATGTTCTTCTTCCGACAAAAATGACTGCAGAAGGTTTTTTAGAGCATGTTTCTCAGGGACATCAAGGTGTAATTCCTGCAAATGAATTTGGAGGGTGGCTGCAAAATCTGGATAAAAATCACAACAATGATTTCAAAGCAATAATGACAGAACTTTTTGATGGGCCTGAATGTTATAGATATAAAACAAAAACGCAGGGTGACTGTATTATAGAAAGACCTTACATATCAATCTGTGGTGTTTCTACCATTTCTTGGATACGAACAAATTTAAAACCTACAGATGTTCCTAGTGGATTTTTTGCTCGCTTTCTTCTTTTTACTCCACCATTTAAAGATATTATTCCACCAGGCCTTCCATCATCAAAAATAAAAACTGATAAAAATAAAGAAAAAGAGTTTGAAAAATACATAGCACGTATATTGGATTGTATAGGGGGGGAACGAATTTTTACGCTTTCAGAAGAAGCTAAAGTGGTTTTCAACAAATACCACATTCTTATTTATTGTGTTCCAAAAATATGCAGTGACACTGTAGGGGAAGTTCTACAGCCATATTTCAAGCGATGGAGCCCATACATATTAAAAATAGCAACAATATTGCAGCTCTTTATTGATCCTGAAGTAACAGTGATATCAAGAGATGCTGTGATAAAAGCATTTCATTTTTTGAGTCCGGCCATTAAATCAACAATTGGATTGTTTGAAGGAGAATTGGGAGAATCTGCTCATCAGAGAAAGTGTCGGATTGTTCTAGACTGGATAAAAATGCGGACAAAAAAAGGACAGACACCAATCAAAAGACAAGACATTCTTTCATCAAAGCAGTTACGGGGCGGCGCAAGAGAATATGATATCGTGCTACAAGACCTAATTGAACAAGGAAAGCTTGAATACAAAGAGTTTTCCAAAAAAAATGATTCTGAATACATGTTAGTTGAACAGATTGAACAAAATTGAAACATGCTTTCAAGCGAAAAAATACTGTAAATCTAGTGTAATCTGAGAGAAAAAGAGGACGAGTTGAAAAGTTGAACATACTACGCTTTATTTCGCGGCAAAAGAAAAAAGGCCAGGGGCTTTCAACTTTTCAACTTTGGTGTTTTTAGCGTCAAAACGCCTAAGGTAAAGCATTTTTTAGTTGATCGTATTTTCAACTGGTTTCAACTTTTTATATTTTTGTTTACATTAATATTTTGGAATTAAATCGTTAAATGGTTTTTTAAGTGATCTAATTTCTTTGTGATAACTAACTAAGGAATTCGAATTACAATCCTTATAGGAAAGTATTTATTTAAATAGAAAACTTTACATATAGAAGAAGTGATATTACGTTGTTTATGTATATATGTACATATTTACATGTTTAAGCTGTTGTTCATCTAATCTACATTATTATGGGGAAGCCATATGAAAAATTCACGTCAAATACTTCTTACACTTACTTTACTAATTAGCGCTCCTGCTTTTGGGAGTAAGGATCCTAAAAGTTTATGGGGGCTAGCTAAATACGTTACTGACTACGCATACGAAACGACACTCTATGTTATTGGGGCAGGATCACCTGTGTCAGATATTGATAGGCACGTTCGTAAGGACTGGAAATGGAAAAACAACAAGTGGAAGTTCATGTCTGGCGGAAGTATTACTCTAGCGATAGCTGGGGCAGCATACGGTGGATTAAAAGTAATGCAGTACTTTGGAAAAAAAAACGCTGTTGAACTAAGACTCTCACAAAACGCAATGTCACAAAGCGTGCAAGATCTTTACATAAGGATGCAAAAATCGCACAAAAACATTGGAGATACCTTGGATACGTTACTTAAGAAGGTAGCTAAAAAATACAAGATAGAGCATGAAAAAATTGGCAATGATTTCGGTGATGACAGGCTCCAAATAAAAATAAATACATTTAAGGACTTGCGTAAAAGATATGCTTCATTTGGTAATGCCATTAAAGGTGAAGCAATATTCAACGTAAAGGAACTAGCAAATATTGGCGTTCTTATTGAAAAACAAAAACAGTTCCTAGTTAAAAAGAAAGATGAAAAAAAGAAGGGTACAAGAGGGAAAGGACACCTCATGTATAATTACAAACTAATACAGAGTTCCCTTGAAAAGCCAAAGGCTAATGAGGAATTGAAATACCACTATGACAATCTTGGCGACGGGATTGAAAGTATTGTTTCAAGAAGTGCTAATGCAAATAAAAGAAGTTCAAAAATATATACGGTATGCGATAAGTCTTTATGGACAGAAAAGGTAGAACGTCTACATAATACCTTTAATGAGAGTGCCAAAGAAATACTTTCTAAAAAGCACAAAAATGAATACAGAGCGATTTGTCTTCAATCCTCGGCGTTTGAAAAAGAAGCCAACGGGGTACGCGTAGAAGAAGAATTTGATCGTCCTGTAATAAAGAAGGAAGCATCTAAAAAAGATGATGTCGTTGAAACAGGATATCAGGCTGCTGGAGCTGTACAAAGCTTTTTAGGTCTTTTCAGGAAATAAGTCTAAAAAACCAGGGAAGATTAGGTTCTTCCCTGGTTTTTTGTTTTAAGCTCTTGTGATTTTTTGCTCTTTTTTTATCTCTACAACTTTTTGTTTTTCTGGAACAATATTTGTTGTTGGAAATTTTTCCATAACAATTGTTATTTTTCGATCGCCAACCTTTTCTTGTTCCTTAACCTTTAGTGATGATCTCCATTCTTCAAGTTCTTTCCAGCTTTCGCTGTACTGTGGCATTGTGAACATAATCATATGTGTATCAAGTTTTTTCTTAAGTGCTCCAACTTCTCTACGAATACCAATAAGTTGTTTTGCAAAATCGTAGGACATATTGAAGCGTTCATTTCGTTTTTTCCAGTTAGCTACCGTTGATTTACCAATACCCTCATCTGTAAAAAACTGATTGAGAATGAGCGCATCTTCGTTGTCTCTTGCCCAAAAAACAAGTCGCTTGGCAAGTTCCATTAACCATTGCTCAGAAACAGGTTTTTTTTTGAATGAGTTAAAGTCAAAATACTCATCAAAATATGTCCATTCTTTTTTGTCTTTTTTTGCTTTAACAGAGCTACTTTTATTGTGTTTCATTGTTCTCCTTTACGGGTACAGATTTTTGTAGATATCAAACGGTTAGTGTTACACTTCTTAGTTACATTAAATTATAACCAAACAAGATTGAAATTTAACCGTCATTGAACGTTTATGTTTTTATTGAGCAACGAATCGTGTGTTTCTGACTCGCTTATGCCTTATTCCTACATATGGTCCCAGGGATCTATTTCTGGTTGATCATCATCTCTTAGTAATTTAGATTCTTTCAACACATAATCCAAAAGCTCATCCGGATCAACATCATCTGTGCCAACATATGCCTGTAAGCCATCTATATTATTTTCTATAAAACCTATTAACTCTGCACCACTTTTGTTTTTATGCTCAGAAAGAAAACCCATTAGGGCCCATTTATCTATAAATTTTATCTCAGGTTTTGTTTTGGCAACTTTTTGTATTAAAGCTTCTTTTTTTGTTTCAGTGTTAGTATTTTTCATGGGTTCTTTTAAAAATAGCTGATAAAAAACTAAAGCAGCTATCGATATGCCAACTGCTTTAAAAGCAATATTTTTTATATTCATTCTAACCTCCAAGTTAAAATATCTTATCTACTTGCTGTATACTTCATCTTTATTTTCCAGTACCAACTCCAAAGAGCCATAGAATCTCTCCTTTATCGAAATATCAAGGAAACTGATCTTCGGTAAAGATTAGCACAAGTAAAATTTAGAAAAAAATCGTGATGTAACTAAAAGTTGAACTTAAGTTTTTTAAGATCTTCTAGGAGTCTAATGGACGTTGGCGTCGCTATGCGTTCCAAAAATTCTGTTATCATCATTTCTTTACCGCCAACAGTAAAGCTACTTCTTCCACCACCTGCTAATCTGGCACGCATGTTTAAAAATTGATCTTCAACATCTTTGCATTTCCAAACAAGCAGATGATATTCCGTCTGATTTATTCCAGATAATGGCAACGAATAATATCGTTTTGTTTTAGGATCACGTTTTAGTTCTGCAAACAAAGGTATAAAGGACAAGATCATTAAAGATGTAAGTAATAATATTTTTTTCATATATATTCCTAAATTTAAATAGTTAAAATTATTAAAAAGCTTCATGTTCCAATAAAAGTTCTACGATTTCTTTCCGGTTTTTTAGATTTATGGCAAAAGTAAGAGATGTTTGTGGAAAGCGATGAGAATTAAAAGAAGGAATCCCTTTCTGGTTTACATTTGCACCAGAGTTCAACAATACTTCAACTGCTGAAATGCTATTGCTGTTAATAGCTTGCATAAGTGGCGTCCAGAATGAGCCTTTTATATTAGGATTAGGGTCTCGTATGATGTAGTTTGGATCAGCCCCATTTTCAACAAATAGTTTAAGTGCTGACGCGTCGAGGTAAAGTCCATCAAGCCTAGACTTTATTGCCGAATCCCAAATATCAGAAGCTTTATAACCTTTATTAATAAGTTCTTGGATAAGCTCCAATTTTACATCAGTGTTTCCCCAATGAAGAATGGCATCCATAATAGATATTCTGTCAGAGTTAAGAATATTACAGGAAAAATCTGCATCTTTTTTTACAAGATCTAGGGCTGATTTCCAATCATTGTGGCATACGGCGATCTGTAAAAGAGTTCCCCTGCTGATTCCTCCTGCTAAATAGATAGTATCAACATTTTCTTTACACTTCTCTGCTAATCTAACGGCGGATTTGATATCTCCTTGATTGATAGCTAACTGTATAAACGAGCTTTGAACATTAACTCCGCATTCTAGCAAATATTCAACAGCTTCTGTCTTCTTGAATGTTATAGCCCAAAATATAGGCGCTTTACTGCCCTTTCCTCTATCAATATTTGCACCTGATTGAATCGAAAGCTTTATGTCATCTTTGGAGTTATTTAGTATCGCTCTATGAAGCATATCCAAAGAAGATTTACACTTTCTCAAAGACGTTATTGATTTGTAAGGAACATATGTTTTGTTAATTTCTTCAACTACTTTTTTCGTGATGTCATGGGAAGGATTTACATATATATTGCTACCCCCACAAGCTCCTTTTTGAAGAACTGCGCAGGCTCCCATATTTTTTCCTATATCAATGGCTTTTGCAAAAAATTTTCTGGTTAAATTTGCAAAGGCCTTGTTTAGCGCTTCGCGTTCTTTTGATCTACCCTGGCTATTACTGTTTAAATCTCTGGATTTCTTACTTAAATCCCTCCACTCCAAACAAACATCTAATCCATCTAAATTTTCCGAATTAAATGCTTTTGAAGTATCGATAAAAACTATTGGCTTTGCAATAAGTCGATCGGCTGACTGCACTTGAGTTACAAACAACAGATTCGAAAAAAGTATTGATAAACAAGTTAAAGCTAAAAATCGAATATTCATATAAAAAATCCCCCTTAAAAATAGAATATATCCCTTACTATCAGCCTATTTAATACCAAAAGCATGTCAAATGCTCTCTAGTATGCGCGCTTAAGAAGATTCATTGTCCTAATGAACCACTAGAAACTGTTTAGAAGCGATAAAGTTGTATTTTTCTGGTCTCCAAGCTCTAAGGTAGTCCACCAGGTAACGCCATAGCCCCTGTGAGCCGTAGCTTTCTTTAGTCTTTCGAGGTTTTTAACGAAGGGGGAAGCGAAGGTTTATTGGCATAGGCCGTATCATTTATCGAAATAACTAGAAAATTAATCTTCATCAAAGGATATCACAGATATAATTGCGCTTAATATCATCATTTAATGGGACTAGTTGAAGAAGTTTATATTTTTGCTACATTGAAAACAGGATAAAAAGCTTTTAACTAAAGGGATTTCTATGAAAAAAACAATGATTCTTTCTATTCTTTCAACAATGCTATTTTCAATGGCAAGTTTTGGTATACAGCGTCAGCAAATTCATATTGAGGATTTTGTATATGAAAGAGATGTTGAAGAAGTTTTAAAAATAATACAAAATGATTGGAATGCATTATTTACGAGCATTCGCCCTACATATGATCAAAAGTACCTTTTACAGAATGAAGTTCCAGGTAAAGAGTTTGCAGCAGAAAAATATGATGGAAATTTTAAAATGAAGGTTGCGCGCAAAGAAGAAGGTGTTGTAGGACTTGTTTCTTTTTATGAGCAAGATTCTGGCAAGGGACGGATTCGTCTTATTTCTGTAGCACAAGATTGCAACGAAATGGGGTATGATAAAACATTGACTGTCGCAGCTATCAAAGGTTTGTTTGATGCAGGTTGCACATCCATCCTACTTTACACTCGAGAAGATAATGAAAAAACATCTATGTATGAAAGCTTAGGATTCCACGAAATTGGACTATCAGATGATGACATTTCATGGTTTGAAGAAATTGGAATTTATCACGAAGAATATTCAAAGTACACAAGATATGAATTAAAGAATGGAACATGTACCAACTGTAATGCATAAGAACAGTCTGCTTTGGTATAATAGTTATAGATATTAATAAGATTTTATTTTTGCGGAAGAAGCTTGTTAAACAGGTTTCTTCCATTTTTTTTAAACAGACTTGCTGTAGTTACTGGCAATAAGGAGCTATTGATACCCCTGGGGGGTGAAACCTAGTTGGTCACAGAGTGAAGGTTGGATTATTTATCGAAATATCTATGAAAATCTATTTTTATATAGGATATCATAGGCATAATGCGCCTAAAAGCGGCTATTTAAAGGGTTGTTGCGCTCTTTTTTTTAATCTATTAATCTAGGTATATAGTTAAAAACCTCTAATACAAAGGAATTTCATGTTGAAAAATAAATCAGAAATCTTATCTATCGCACTTTTTACATTTGGAATATTGTTGTCACAAGGTTGTGTGGCAAGTTCAGATAAAAAGTTCTCAAAGTTTAAAAATTGTGCCCGTGTATATTACCAGAAACTATTCAAAAAATTATTCAATCAAGAATCAGTCGAAGAGAAATATGTAGATTTTGATAGAGGTTATAGGCGTTTTACACTTAAGGCGAACACAATAAAGGATAAAGAAGAATATAAAGCGAATATTAATGGTTGCTTCATAGATGGTGAAAAAGAAACTATTGATTATGTTTCATGCGTTCGCAATGATAAGGACAAAAAATATAGACTTATTTATGGACCAGACAAAGTTTCTAAAATAGAAGAAGAAATCAAAAAAAATGACATAAGTAATGCCGCTATTAGTAAATTCGAAAAAGGCCTTATGTCTTCGCTTTATCGTTGGACTGAGCCCATTTCTACACAATGGTTTGATAAACCTAAAAATCAAATACTAACAAAAGCAATGCAAAGCATACTGCTTGAAGCCATTAAGCGGTTTAAAGAACACGTCAACGAAAATTCAGATATTTAAGTAAACGTTTTTGTAAGCTATATGCTGAAAAATTCAAAAGGGAGCCTTCTAATAAAAGAAAGCTCCCTTTTTTTGTCACAAAAAAATGTACTTTACCTGAGAAAGAAATATTTTTTCTGGTCTAAAAGTTCTAAAATAGTCCACTAGGGGACGCCAACCTACGCTAAAGCTACGGTTGGCACGGCCATCTTTTTCAAGGATGGTCATTTTCTATTTTAAGGGATGTCACAGGGAGCAATGCGTAGGTTGTCCTCCGTAGCCCCTTGTTGGACAATTGTTTTTTGTGTCGCGTTTTTCATAGAAAAAAGTATTTCGAAGAAAGTGAAGGCGAAGGGGGATCGCGGGCCATATGTATGTTTACCTAATTCAATCTATAGAGAATCCAAGTAAAAGGTATATTGGCCATACTGTTAACCTAAAACAATGATTAGAAACACATAATTCAGGCGGCTCAAAATTCACTAAGCCATATCGTCCATGGAAACTTGTAGCTTATTTTGCTTTAACAGAGCTACTTTTATTAGGTTTCATTGTTCTCCTTTACGAGGACAGATTTTTGTAACCATTAAAATTCTCATGATATACTTTACCGTTTCACTTTGAGCACATCAAAAATCATGCAAAAGGTTATTGTTCTTTCAGAATTATAGCTTTTCATCTCGCATAGTTAGAGAAAAATCTTGATATGCCAAAATCTCACTCTTTATAGAAATATCTAAGAAAAAATATTATCTACTGAAAAACAGTACATACAAATTTCTCTTCTTTTAAAGTTTGCCTAATCTATTTACTTTTTGGTTCTTTGCCTACCTATAATAAAATAGTTATATATTTTATCTTAAAAAAGGAGTTCAGTAATGAAAAAATGTTGCCTTGTTTTAGTGCTTGCTTTGTTTCAACAGACTTCTTGGGCAATGATGGAGGAAGTAAAACAAAAAAATGACGAGGGAT
>Ga0114925_10000152_pt1 | contig 25938 bp, 28 predicted proteins | sample SumtaG_2_FD_87287 | JGI IMG/M metagenome (GOLD analysis project Ga0114925, IMG submission 87287) | Deep subsurface microbial communities from Indian Ocean to uncover new lineages of life (NeLLi) - Sumatra_00607 metaG | ecosystem: Environmental > Aquatic > Marine > Oceanic > Sediment | place... | reverse complement strand
CTGTAATACATAAAGTCAGTTGTTTCAAATTTAATGTTATTGAAATAGAAATATTCATTACCTTTTTCGAATGATTCTCTAATAATACTTGTAAAATCTTGATTTAATTTTTCTTTAGATTCATACATTATTGGAACACTAACATAATTTGTTGTGTTATTCTCCGAAACAAACCCTGATATGTAGCAAATAATAAACTTTTTCATAATTACTCTCCTTTAATTATACCATACTTATCGGTTCTATTATTCCAGTCATCATATAATTTTTTTTTAGTCACATCAATTTCAACCTCTATCATAGGAGGTGGTTCTGTTATATATCCAACTCTTATATATTCGAATCCCCCGTCCACAAATATTTCACCACAACTACATTCTCTCCAGTCATGGTGTGCTCTACTGAATATTTTATCTTTACACTTTGGACATTCATATGTACTTATTTTCATTTAGTCTCCTATTTTAAATTTTATTCCATGGAAAATAATGATTCCATCTCTCTTTAGCCTTATCTATATCCCAGATTCCATCCCAATAAGGATTCCAGGACACGTAATTAAATGCGTCAAGTTCATCAGGAGTAGGATTCGGAAAGTTTTTATAATCAATGATGATATTAGTTGCCAGAAAAACACCACTTTTATCCGTCCAATCTCCACGTTCCTTTATTATTGGACACACTTCGTTTATAAAATACAATGTGTCTTCTACACTTCTTCCCATATCTTTTAAAACATCTGGATTTGGAGATTGAATTGGACAGTGTAAAATTTCCAACAAATCATGCTCTATTAGTCTATTGATAAAATGAGTTCCCTGACCTGTAAATATATTCGTAATCGCATTCGGTTCAACATTGCGAAAAGATATTGGTCTATTTCCCCTAAGTGCCAATTCTGACCATTCATGCAACTGTTCGATTGTTGGGCTATCAGCAATCAGAACATTATCTGAATGAGAAAGATCATTAATTGATCTAGGTTTCAGTTGACAAAATTCACCTCTTGTTATATTGATAGTACAATATATACATTTATTTACACATCCAGAACCTATTCGAACAGGGTGACAATATCTAAACAAGTTTCCATCTGTATGAGAGTCATCACAACTTTCATCCCAATCTTCAACCCAGAATGGATGACTATAATTTAATAAATCAACTCTTACAATTGGTTGATAGTCAATCCTGACATTATCTAACCTATCACAATTATCAGGAAGAGATATATCAAATCTCTTAGCCAAACAGCCGCCGATAAAAAATTTTTTATCAGGATATTGATCGATTAATTCCTCAAGATATCTTAGATCGTTCAATACTGCAAGATCAGTTACCTGACACGACAATACAATTATATTGTCGGCATCAAATGGATCATTGACTATACGATGAATATTATCAACATAATTAGCCCATGACAGAAAGTCACTACTTACACTCATGCAGGCACAACATTGACAAAAAATCGTACCTTCCAAATCTTCAATATCATATAACACACCATTTCCGAATTTATTGGTATCATTTTTCATAAGATATTCTCCTATTAATAATAATATTTAAGTTTTATCCTCTTTTACCCATTTGCCATTTTCTTTATATTCAATCCTTAGATTTTCAGAATTCATTTCGTTTTTAACTTTTCTCTCGATTTCTTTTTTATCATGTGTTAACTCAAATATCTTTTTTTGTATCCATAACTTAAATTTTAGATTATTTGTTAATCTTCCAAATGCAATTTTCTTATTTTGGCTTTGACTACGTTCAGTTCGACTTTCCCCAACTGATCCAGATTCTTTATGAATAATTCTAACACCGCTTGATGTTTTATTTACTTTTTGACCGCCCTTACCTCCACATCTAAATGTTTGAATTTCAAAATCCTTCTTTTTTATCGAAAATAATAGTTCTCTCATTTCAATTCAACGCCATTAAATACAATACTGTTAACTGTATGGTGTTCTTTTCTATGTTTCATAATTTCAACAATCTGTTCAAATGATACAGGTTTGAAATCATTATTGTCCACTCCCACATCATGTTGTAATCCAATAGGTTGGATTGTACCATGGGAGTGTCCAAAAAGTTGCCATGCGCCATAGTGAGAACAATTCCAAGTTAACATCATATAATGACATAATGTAATTTTTTGATTATTTATTTTTATGTCATATAAATCTCGAACAACTTGACAATACTGTTTTATTACATTTACTAATTCTTTATCGTGATTTCCAAGTATAAAATATTTTTGACCATTCATTTTTTCCAAGATAGATATAGCACCTTCCTTGGTCATTGATATATCGCCTAATATATAAACCGTGTCTTTTGGATCAACTAATGAATTATGATTATCCAAAAGACACTGTTCTTGTTCTTTAACATTTCCGAATGGTCTATTACAGTGTTTTTGAATATTATCATGAAGATTGTGATGATCTGATGTAAACCAATGTTTCAACTATTTAATTCCTCCTTTATTCTTTTTATGATATTTAAATTAATTTTATCACACGTGACATTACCATTTTCTGTTCCTGTGTGGTTACAGCAACCTGGACGACAATTATTGTCTCTAAGTTGATGGTGTAGTCCTATATGACTACAATCAATATTTCCTCCTCCATGATTAAGACATTCAGGATATTTAGAGCATACAACCAAACATCTATTTCTATGTTTATTTTTATCGAAAATTATTTTTACAACTCCATTTTCTTCAAACATTTATACCACCAATCCCAATTACAAATCCTCCGGTTATGATATTAATTACCTTCCTTTTTAAAATTGACTAACTGTTATATCCCAGTATTTACAGAAAAATTCTTTATCAAAATATGGTAATTCATCAATATGTTTACAGTAGACATAATTAAGAGATGGATCTGGCTCATATTCGATAATATTTCTTTCATTTTTTCTTTTAAAATTAATACAGATTCCAATACCACACAAATCTGTAAATTTTAAATCTGTAGTCGTAGATAAACAAATTGGAAAAATTATATTTCTTTCCAACAGTGAAATAACATACCCAATAGATTTGGAGGCATAAATTTGTCTTTCTATAATAAAAGAATCTTTAATAAGAATAAATAATTCGATTGCTGATGGTATCTTAAGATTGTTAAGATGTATGGTATAACTTGTTGAACTACTATTTGTTACAAAATCTAATTTCCTTTTCATTTATCCATCCTTATTTGGTTCCTATAATTACGCCTAATGGTTCTAAACGAACAATAGGTTCAACCAAATCACTTTGCGCCTTAATAACTTCATTAATGTCTTTATAACATCTTGGGTCTTCATCGAGTGCGAGGCGATTAAACCAAATTCCTTTTAAAAGTTCTTTAGTTTCTGACTCCTTGAATCTCTTCTTGGCTTCTGTTCTACTCATGGCTCTACCAGCACCATGGGAAACTGTACAAAAACTCTCCTTATTACCCTTCCCTTTTACGATATAAGAGGATGTTCCCATGGACCCTGGTATAATACCCAATTGGTCTTTAAACGCTGGTGTTGCCCCTTTTCTGTGGACTAAAACCTCTTCTCCGTAGTGTCTTTCAAAAGAGGCGTAATTATGATGAATATCTATTTGTTGTTCAACTGTGCAACCCAACATTCCACAAGAAATTGATTCACACACATTCATCATCCTCCTACGATTTTCTTTCGCAAAATCTAATGCAAAATCCATCATATCAAGATACCATTGACCTTCATGTGAACCTAAAGGTAAATACGAAAGATGGGCACATGGAACTTCTAATTTGCTTTCTTCACAAAAGTTTTTGGCTCTGATATAAAATTCCTTGCAAATATTGGCTCCAAGATTTCTGGAACCAGAATGGATCATAAGCCATGTACGATCATCATCTCCTTTTAATAATTCAACAAAATGATTACCAGCCCCTAATGACCCTAATTGATATCTGGCTGTCTCAAGGGCAGCTTTTATATAATTAGGAAATTCTGGAGCTTCATTAAAACCATACCATTCTTGTTTTGTACGATGACCAATACCTGTTCCATGTGGAACAACTCTATTAATCTCACTCATGATTTTGTCAATAATTTCTGGATTAAGGTCTTCATGTAGATATGATAGTTTTGTTGCCGACATACCACAATTGTGAACAAATACACCTGACGCTAATGCAAAATTATGAAATTTATTATTAACCTGTAGACAATAAACATCTTCTTTCTTTTCTATAAATTTAACACTGATAACAATTTCATTTTTTCCAATTTTTGGTTTTTGGTGACATAAATAAAAAGATATTAAATTATCATCTGGTTTAAGATATTGGGCTTCTTTATATTCACCGTTTTTCATTTTAAAAAGATGATCTGGTGTACATCTTATTTTTTCTCCGTTGCTAATTTTAACCTCAACCAAATTTGCATTATTTCTAGTTTTTACACACCTTGCAAATCCAGGAAATATTCTATTATTATCATCAATAGAATATATATAAAATTCTCTATCAACTTGTTTTTTAAGTGTTTTTGTCGTTCCATCTGCTAATAGAATTTTGGTATTACCAGTAAAACAACCAATATCATTTCCAACTGCATAAGGAAATATAATATCTTTAACTGGCATAACTCCACCTATTGGGATACCATAACCCATGTGACAATCCGACATGACACAAACGTGGTCATGCACTTGAGGTATTTTAGACATATCCAATAATTGTTCTAATGTGCGTTCATCGATTTTTTCACACCATGAATAAATTGGATTTAGAATTTCTACAGGTTCTTTAAAATCGAATCCTAAAATGCTGTTGTAAACTCCAGTTTCAATTATAAATTTCATATCATTATTCCTCCTAATTTAAGTCAAAGTTTCTTTTTAAATAGTCCAACAATTTACTTTTTAATGGTTCATTCCAACTATAGAAGATGTGGTCTTTTCCTTTAGAATTATTCAAATTATAGTATAATTCTTGGATATTAACTTCTTTTGGCTCCCATGTTTTAAAATCCATGGATGATGATAAAGAGTTACCATCAGAATATCTGTGTTTGACTTCATAATATTTTCCATTCCTTTCAAATAAAACATAGGCAATACTGTCTAACCATTCATCATATGAAAATAATAAATTAATATCTTTAGTATTTTCTACATTGAAACCATCAAAAACGTCTCCACCACAACCAAAATCTCCAGCAAATATACTTTCCATTTTGTTATTCTCCATTAATTCTTCCTCTTTAATTTTATTACATTCTTCTTTAATATTTAATAGTGTTGTCGTGCCATCTTCACCAACTGACATTATTCTCTTTCCATTCTTCATTTCTTTTATAAGAAAATTAATGACTGTTAATGCGGTTTCAGTTACTTTATATCCCTTTTCAATGTCTTCTAATGTTTTGTTTCCGAAAATAAATTCATACAATTCATCAACAACATCATCAGGAATTGCAATGTGTACTTTACTCATTGAATCTTTTCCTCCATTAATTTATATTTTATTTATTAATTCTTCCTCTTTAATTTTATTACATTCTTCTATTATATTGTTATAGAATTTGTCTCTTTCTTCTGGATTTCCGTAAAAACACAATTCCCAGAATATCGCCTTTAAAAATTCTAATAGTGTGAAATTCTTACTTCCAAATTTCCATTTATATTTAGAGTCGGTTCCAGAGGGGGCTTCACAAATTTTAAATTCGGTATCTATTTTTATTTCTATCTCACCTATTGAATTAATCGGAGATAATCCCACTGAGTAATATGCTCCAGTTTCATGTGTATCTTGTCCATATGCATGAAATGAATGAAACTCCATACATTCACCATGTTCATATTCAACTTCCCGATACACTTCTAAGTATTTTAAGTTCTCTTTATTTTTACATTTGCATTTTTTGTCAAACATCTCACTGAAGAGTGGTTCAATGTTTTCATTCAAGATTAATCCCCAAAGTCTTATATTCGGCCTCATAATTTCAAAGATTCTTCTCAATGTAATTTTATTAACTTGAACATCATCCCATAGGTGATCCAACAGACCGGCTGGTGTGATTTCTACAATCATATGTTTTTTCTTATCCATACTCCAGAATTTAAAAAATATTTTATTATTCGAAATAATTAATTTATCCATTGTTTATTCTCATCGTTATCTTTATCTGTTAAATAAAATACTTCAAAATCTTTAGGAAGTCTTTTTAGTATTTTCGTTATTTCTTCTTCTGTTTCAAATTTAATAGCCTCACCAATGTATGGCATTGCTAAAACCTCTCCAGTAGATTCATCAATTTGAACTATAAATTCTAATGTTTTTTTATTTAATTCTATTACACTTCTTCCTATCACATACATTATCTATTCTCCTTTATTTTTCAATAATATGATGCTGTTTTTTTGATTTCATAATTTCATTCAATTCTTCAAAGGTATGGTTATTATGCCAATCCGCTGTGAAGAAATATCTAGTCATTTATCCTCCATACAATAATCCAATTAACAAGAAAAATGAAACAATCACAAATATAAATATAACCACAACCACACCAGTGTAAGTTCTTTCTCCATTTTTTAGGCAATTATGTAATAAATTATATACGAGACAGACAACCGTAAAACATAATAAAACTGAAATGTTTTTCATTTTTCCTCCAATTAATATTTCACTATTATTTATTAAATATTAATCTGAAAAAATATCTTTTACAAAGATCAATAAATGTTCCACCAGAAACAACTATTTTTTCTATTGTCATGTATCTTCCAGTTACAGATTTAAAATTAAAATAATAACCTTTTGTCATTAAATGACTCATTTTTATCTCTACAATTACACCTTCATCCACAAAAGGATAATCGTTGTAATAATAAGATTTGGCATCGTTAAGATTTAGAAAAGCATGGAAACCATTACTTGGTGATTCTATTTCATATAATTTTTTCAATTCATATTTTTCTTTACCAAATACATTGATCGGTTCAAATAACGATTTACTTAATTTGCAATGAGTCACGAATTTATAACCACGATAATCTTCAAATGAATAAACTGAAACTCTTCCCAATATTTTGTATGCTGTTATTTCTCTATTATGACCACACAATTTTTTCTCATTTCTCAAACACATTATTAAATCCTCCTTAAATTTGAAATAAAAATGATTATTTGATATTTATTCAAATAATTGAATTGATTTAGTACCACATATTAATATATATAGTTCTATCAGATATAATTTAACTGGGAACAAATTAAAAAGGGTATAATAAAAATTTTAAAATTGAAGGTAAAATCATTATTATTCAAAGTGAATATTTATTACATAACGAATTACATAAATAGGAGAATACTTAATGCTGATTGACATAATTCCTCAATCTGGAATATATAGAAATCTTATTCAAAATGAAAACGGAATATTTGTGACATTTGATAGTATTAGGTCTAAATGGTTGAGCATTTACAGAAATTCATTTGAGTTTATTATTAATCATAATCATTTAAAATATAATCAGTGGATGATGTATAATAATGTATGGTCTAATCTACAGGGATATGATGTTAATAGAAATATGACAATAACACTAATATCAGTCCATACAAGAAATATTTCAAATGGTACATTTAAAATAATAAATGATGATAATATTGTTTATATAATTAAATTGAATGATGAACCAAAAAAAATAATTGATAATTTAAATATTGATATTGATCTAAATACTTCAATCAAAGTTTTAATGGAAGTTAATGAAGGTGGGATAAATAATCCTACTGTTAAAATTGAACATGCTTGGAGATAGATAGGAGGTTTCAAAAATATGGCTCAATGGATTGTGATTATTAAAAATTATAGTGGATCTGATCAAATTATAAATGATCTTGGTTTACCAGTTCCAGATTCAACAGCCGAGATTAATTTGGGTGAACAATTTACTTATGATGAAATTAGTGGATCAGATGATCTTAGAACACTGGTTGGAAGTGGTGATTTAACAGTTAATGATGGATCCGATGATTTATCATCGGCAGAAGGTGTTAAATATCTAATACTTATTAATAAACAATATTTAGAAGGTAATTATTATGATAAAATATATATTGATAATCAGTTAATAAATAAAAATACACTTGATGAAGCCTATAATGAGGGTGGAGATGGCGCTGGTAGAATAATTGACGCAACATCTGGTGCTGTTGTAATTGATATTGGAGAAGCTACAAATGCACCGTTGGAATTAACTGAAAAATCAAGCCTTCCATCAACAGGTTTATCTTCTGGACAACTGGCTGTCAAAGATGGAACTCTTTTTGTCTATGATGGTACACGGTCTAAATGGATAAGTACAACAAGAATGTTTATTGTATTTGGAAGGAGAGGTAGAACACGAAATCAATATTTGAATATTTTTAATGGTATTGTTCCTTCTAATTTATCCGGTGTTCCAATTTGCAAAAATGCTGTAATTGTTTCACTGTCAGGAATGTTTGATGCATCTAATACTGGAACATTTGAAATTCGAAAAGATGATGGCACAACGCCAATTGTATCATTATCTCTAAATTCAGAATCTAAAAAACAAGATATAACAACCAACATCGATATTAATACCGGTGATGGTTTACAAGGATATTTTTCAAGTAATAATAGATGTAATTCTCCAATAATTGTTGTGGAGATTGCTTGGAGATCATAAAGAATGGTCGTTATTGTTAAAAATAGTACAGATCAACCAAAGATGATTGAAGACTTGGGTATTGAGATTCCAATCAATACCCAAATTAATTTATCGGAATTATTTTCTTTTTTTGAAATAATGTCTTCAAACGATTTGAAATATTATATTGATGATGAAACATTAATTATTAATAATGGAATAAGTGATTTAAATAATATTGATGGATTAGAATATATAACATTTAGGTATGAATAGAAAAATTCAAAATCAAGAAGAATTAATCCATAGTGGGAACAAAATAATAAAAGATAATATCAAAAATAATTATTTAGGAGGTTTATAAATGGCCATAGCAAGCACTACCGTTAACGCTGTACGCACTGACTCTGTTGTTCCGTACATGATAGTTGAGTACTCTGCTGAAGGAATTGGGGCCGACACAACCAGCTCGGAGTTAATCGAATTTGTATTACCAAGTAAAACATTAGAACGATGGAGTTACAGAAATACGCCAAATACCACGGTTAGTGGTGAGGCTTACGCTATAAATCTTGTAGGAATTTCAATATCATGTAATTCAACAAATTTTGATTTTAATATTCTTAATAAAAATGATATCACGTTACTTGACACGATTAACGAGGTGGTTAAATATACTGGAAACAATAAGTTAGGAAGCGACCAGTCACTTGAGGATTTTATTATCAGAAATAGAGATGACATTTTAACTAATAAATTATATATGTTTATTAATAATCACGATTCTATTCCGACTGGAACAATCCGATTAGAATTAATATATACAGCAATACAAGATAGAGTTCTAAATGAATAAAAATGATATTTTAAATTTTCTAAAAGATCAATATCAGAAACAAGATGAGTCACAAATATTACTGGAAAATCATACCGATAAAGATATTCTTTCAGAAGCCAAAGAAAAAGTTAGAATTCCAATGGAACCAGGTGAACTCGGATTAGGAATAGATGAGCCATTGGAAAAATTTAAGAATCAGATAACATCTGATCAAAAACCTTGGGATACATTATCTAAACAATTGAACACACTTTATATTTACAATATGCATAAAAACCCAGATATTGCCTCAAAATGGAAAAATAAAAGAGAGGCTTTAGTGAAGTGGATAGAAGGAAAAAGAAAAGAAAATTTGGACTTCGGAAAATAAAATGAGATTATACGATTTAGATAAAACATCAATTAAAAAAATTTCAGATAAAGAATTACTTCGCCTTCATTCAAGAACTCACCAACTATGGGGTGGATCTAAGAAAAGAAAAATGAATCCTAAATTTTTAATTTTCTTAAAAGATATCCATGAACTTTTGGTAGCCGAAATGATAAGACGTAAAATGAAACATAAATCACTATTAGAATCTTATTTATTTTTATTAAATATTTGATTGAAGGAGAATGTTACAAGAAATGTCTGACAATGTATTCAAAAAAATTATTATAGGTATTATGATACCATTGTTTATTGCAACAATTGGTTGGGCAACATGGATGACAAAACAAGCATTCTCAGCCAAACAAACAGAATTTACTTTTCAAGAACATAAAATTGAAGACATCATGAATCGTTCAACAATACAAAGAGACTTAGATTCTTTAGAAGGTACGATTCAAAAAAGTTTTGAAAATTTAAATGAAAAGATTGATAAAAATACACAAGAAAATACAAGAATTTTATTAGATTTACAAAAACAGATAGGAGATTTAGACAAATGAAACAAAAAATTCTCGATAAAATTTTAGAGAAGTGTCAGATGCGTTATAGAAAAGAACAAGATGAAACAGAAGATGAAGAAAAAATAGAAGAAAAGTGCAAGACACACAGAGAATGCCAATATGAACAAGAGGCATTTTTTGCGCGCAATTATGTATAGGAGATAATTTATAAATGGATAAAGATAAACAATTGAACAACATTCAAATTGAAGTACACGATAAGTATGGAGATTTTTGCCTACAAGATGGTATAAATATAAACTGTCATGAAAATCGTGGTCCAAAAGGCTTTGTTGAGATTTATGAAATATTTCCTGATGGTCAAAAGAAATTGATTGGAAGACCGAATTTAGTTCTTTATATTGGACGCGAGTGGTTGGCTCAAAGGTTATTTAATGTTAATAATACCGATACTACATCTGGTCCTGATGATTTTATTTATTGGGTAGGTTTAGGTGATGGTGGTGCCCCAGAGGGAGATCCATTAACACCAACAGCACCAACAAATACTGACACTGGATTAGGTAATGATATTATGATTAGTATCAATGACAGTACTAACGCAGATTACAGGGCACTACCGGTACCAGGTTATTATAAACAGCCAATTGATGGTATTGAATTTGAACAAGACGTAAATAATAGTAATAAATATTTAATCGTAAAAGTTACAATTACTGTTGGAACTGGTAATGGAAATGGATACAATATAAGTGAGGCGGGATTATTCACAGCCTCAAGCCGTTCAGGTGGAGAAACTGGACCATTTACATGTTATGCCAGAACTACATTCCCATCAATCGTAAAAACAAGTGCAAGAATACTTACATTTATTTGGTATATCTATGTATAGCTTTAAAAACAAGAAGTTATAATGAAAAATGAAGAGTTAAAAATAATTGAAGAAACTGGAAACAGATAAAATAGAGTAAACAACACTGTAAGGATATTAAAATAAATTAGAAAAAATTAAAAATATTATAGAAAAGTTTAACCTTTTAAAAAGGAGCTAATTATGGCTACGAATATTTCCGCAGGTGTATATTCTAAGATAATTGATTTATCTACTTACGTCTCTGCTGTCCCTGGAACAATTGGATTTATATGCGCATTAACAGAAAAAGGTAGAGATAACGAGGTATTATTCATTGGATCTAGAAGTGAACTTATCAGTGAATTTGGAGAACCTAATATAAATACTTATGGCGCAAATTATGGTCAAGGTTTATATGAGGCTTATAATTATTTAGGGGAATCTGGCGCATTATATTTTATGAGATGTTTAACTGATGATGCCGCATTTTCAAATTTAAGAATTGATGTAACACAAGGAGAGTGTGACTCAACTTCAACTGTTTCAATCTCATATGTTGATGATCTTAATACTACGGCTGAGATTGATACAAATATGGGAACTCAGACTGGAGATTTGTATCGACTTTGTATGTTATATCCAATTGGTCGTGGTGAATATTACAATGGTTTAGGTGTTCGTTTTACAGTTCATACTAATCCACTGTTAAGCGGTGTTTACGTAATGGATGTATATGAAAGACAATCAGATGGAGATGATGTTATTATTGAATCATTTGAAATTTCTTTCGATCCTATCGCAGTCGATAGCGCAGGAGCATCGATATACATTGAAGATATTCTTGAGACTTATTCATCTGTATTAAGAGCAAAAGTTGGCACTGAAGGATATAATATTGTCGCAAAAGTATTTGATAAAGATATTGGTACGGTTTCAGTTGATTTAACAGCCGGTTCATCAACTTTGTCTGACGACAAACAGGATTTTGGTGATTGGGAAACAACTTCTGGTTGTGCAACATATATGATTATCGCCAAAGATGGTAAAGGTCATACCGTATATGGTTTTATGGGAGCCGCTTCTGGTGATGATGAAGATACAATTGCAGTTTATGATAATAGAAATCTTGATGCGACGGCTGTTGTGGTTACACAACAATGGTCAGGTGAAACTTCCACATTTGATGTTAACTCAACAATCACTTATGAAGTGAAGAGAACCAATACTGATGTTTCAAGTGCGTTTACATCTTCAACACCAAAACCTTTAAAGAAAGGTTCAGATGGAGCACTTAAAGATGAATCTGGAGATTTGGTAACAGCACAGGCAACATCTGTTTTGGCAAATGGTTACGCGGGAACAATCGATGCGAACGTTCTTGATACCGATAATATGTATTTCACATTGGTATTTGATTGTGGATATCCCACAAATGTCAAAACACAAATTGTAACACTGTGTCAAACAAGAGAAGATTGTATCGGTATTTTAGATAATGGTGATAGTTCAACGTACACTATAGCTATTGCTTCAAGACAAGAAACACACACATTTAACACTTATTATGCCGCTATCTATGAAGAATATAATAAAGTTTACGATATCTTCACTGGTAAAGATGTTTGGTTTTCACCGATATATCATATGTCTTATATTCTACCAAGAAATGATGCGGTATCTGAATTATGGTTTGCTGCCGCCGGTTTTAATAGAGCGGCAATCAACACAATTAAAGAATTAAGATTTAATCCAAGATTGGGTCAGAGAGATCAGATGTATCTGAATCAACTTAATCCAATTGTCAAATTCACAGCCGGTTATGTTGTTTGGAGTCAGTTAACAACTCAATCTAAAGCTTCGGCTCTTCAAGATTTGAATATTGCGAGGTTAGTTCTTTATGTGAAGAGAGCTTTGGAACAATATGCTGTAAACTTCATATTTGAACAAAATGATGCCATAACTTGGGGTCAGGTTGCGTCAAATGTAACTGAATTTTTAGAGACAGTTAAGAAGAAAAGAGGTTTATCATCATACACTGTTACCGTTGGAGCTACAGATTATGAATTAAAAACAAAAACTTTCCATATAGACATTGAATTAGAACCAGTGAGAGCCGCTGAAAAGATCGAATTGAATTTCTACATTAAATAACATTCTTAATTAGTTTATGGAAGTTGGGATATTATAATATTCCAACTTCCATATATTATATTATAGGAGGAATAACAGTGGCTAACATATCCGCAGGAGTCTACACTAAGATTGTGGATTTATCCACATTTGTTCAGGCTGTGCCAGGTACAATTGGATTTATATGTGCATTAACTGAGAAGGGTGAAGATAATAAGATTAAATTCTTAGGTGGCCAAAAAGAATTTGTTGATGAATTTGGAAAACCAAATATTTCGTTATATGGAAATCAATTTGGTCAAGGATCTTACGTTGCATATAATTATTTAGGAGAGTCTGGTGCATTATATTTTATGAGATGTCTTCCGGATGATGCGACATATTCTAATCTTAGAATATATGGAAATTCAGATACGACAAGTGTTTATTTTATTGATTATGTCTCCGATCTAAATAATTCTGCTGATATCACAACAGCGATGCAAACATGGGGAAATAACACACCTCTTGTTATCTTTTACCCAATTGGAAGAGGAAGTTATTATAATAATTTAGGTATTGAAATTACAGAAGATGTAAAACGCCCAGGTGAGGGTGTTTACCATTTAGATATATATGAAACCCAATCGAATGGTGATTATGTAATGATTGAATCATATACAATATCATTTGATGAAAGCGCAGTTAGTCTAAATCCTGGTGAATCTATTTTTGTTGAATATGTTCTTGAAACTTATTCAACAGTTCTAAGATCTAAAGTTAGTCCAGATGGATTTTCCTTGTTAGAAAAAGTTTATTATGACACTCGTTTGTCTGGTCTGGGTGGAGCGGCTGTTACAAGAACTGGTGGACCTACCGGAGAAACAAGTGAATATAATTATGATGGTGATATATCAATTGTGTCGTCAGGACAAACAAGTTATATTGATCAGACAACTGTAACCCATGTTGTTGTTGAATCAGGTCAATTCTGGGCAACTACTTCAAATTTAAATAGCGTTATGGGAGGCCCAGGGGGTTTTGGAAATACGAGTGGGGCTTTTAACTGTGGTGGTCGTGTGGCTGGTATTAGCGCTGTACCAACAACTCGTGTTGAAAAATGGAATGGATCTACATGGGCAACAACAACAGTGATGATAAGAAGAAGAGAAGATCACGATGGATGTGGTGATCCAACAAATGGTGGTTTGATTGCCGGTGGTTATCCTTATGGTGATGATTATGTTGATGTTGATATATGGAATGGTTCTACGTGGGCAACTACGACAGACGCAAATAGACAAAGACAACTTGGACCGAGACTTGTTGGAAGTATCAATGATGCCATAATGGTTGGTGGTGCCTGTACAAGTTATCTTGATAAAAATACAGAACTTTGGGATGGTTCATCATGGTCAACAACAAGTAGAATGAATAGTTACCACTGTTTTCCAGCAATGTTTGGAGACACAACAAGTTGTATTTGTGCCGGTGGTTACACGGATCTGGGTTATACGGCTGTGCCAACAACAGAAAAATATTATTCAACTTACCCATTATTGAATACATGGTCAACAACTTCAGATTTGAATTACAGTAAAAGTGATATGGGAGGTTTAGGAACAACAAGTGACGCACTGTGTATAGGAGGTGGTTATGTTCAAAATGTTAGTTTGTGGAATGGATCTTCATGGGCGACTACCACGATAATATCTGAAGGTGTCGGTAAGATGGGAACATGTGGAACGACATCTGCTGGTTTAAGATTTGCCGGTGGTAAAACGGCAGGTGCATATTCTATTATCACGGAAATATTCGACGGAGCCACATGGTCAGCCCAAGGTAATTTTCCAACTTGGGGATATGCGATGGGATCATGTGGAACGACATCTGATGCACTTGGAATTGGTGGTGGATATTATCAATACGGAGGTAATTATAATAATAGTGGTTTAGTTGACGTTTATAAATTTAATGGATCATCATGGGCGACAACTCCAGATATATTAACTAAAAAAATATATCTTAGAACATGTGGGACGACATCTGATGCCATTCAATTTGGTGGTGGAACAGCCGGATCCGGTCAATACAGTAATATATGTGAAGTATTTAATGGTTCAAGTTGGGCCACAACAACAGTTTTACCAGTAGGTATCAATAATCATAATTGTTCTATGAATTCTTCTTCTACCAATCTTAATTCAAATGGAGGAAATAGATCTGGACCAACTCTTCTTAGTGCGACATATAGATGGAATGGTGTCGTATGGTCATCCGAACAAAGTATGAATGCTGGTAGAAATCGTCATGGTGGAGCAGGAGATGCCTATAATAGTGCAATGGTTTTTGGTGGAGCACAAGATGGAAATTCAACCGAAATAATTACTCCAAGTATTGTTGAAGTATTTGTATGGTCAACAACTTCTCCACTAAATGCCGAAAGAAAATATATGAATGGAGCCGGATCAACATGGAATGCCGGTATAGCTTTTGGTGGTCTTAACTCAGATGGTAATATGGACACAGGAACAGAAAAATGGGATGGTTCCTCATGGGCAACAACAAGTGCCCAAAATAATGGTGTATATCGAATGGCATCTTGCGGTACGGTCACAGATGCTTTATCAATGGGTGGTAATACGAATCCAGGAGATCACACTTATAGAACAGACAAAACTGAAATATGGTACACGACTTACGCAACAGAAACACATATATCACACGAATTAATTCCAGTTATCACTGATGTTTATCAACTAACTGATACAGTTCAAGATTTTAGTCCATATGAAACAGATCCAGAAATTGGTGATTCATCATATGTAATTATCGTAAGTGATTCAAATAGTAATATTATATGGGCATGGTTAGGTGATTCGACTGATTCTGAAAATCACATTGTTAATGTTTGGAAAGATAGAGATTTAGATACAAGTGAAAGAGGTTGGAATGGAGATGTTAATGTATTTGATTATAATGATTTAAATTTGACATATATTATAAAGAGATCATATGATGTTGATGGTCTTGGTATCCCTGGTTTATTCTCAATTAAACCACTAAAAAAAGGATCAGATGGTTCACTAATAAGTTCTGGAAGTTTAAATACAACAATTGCTATTCAATTATTATCACAAGGGTATGCGGGTCAAATTGATGAAGATGTTCTTAATACTGATGATAAATATTTTAATCTAATATACGACGCTGGCTATCCTAAAGACGTTAAAGATCAAATTGTTGGTTTATCACAGAGTAGGGAAGATAGTATTGCAATTATTGACGTTGGTGATAATACAGATATTAATTCAACGATAACATCCAGAAATAATAATTATCCATATAATACATATTACGCATCATTGTTTTCACCATACAGTAAAATATTTGATATATGGACTGGAAGGCATGTGTGGTTTTCTCCTTGTTATCATATGGCTTATATTCTTCCGAGAAATGACCATGTTGGAGAATTATGGTTTTCAGCAGCGGGAAATAACCGAGGTGTATGTCGTGATATTGAGGAATTAAGATACACCCCAAACAGAAATCAAAGAGATATATTATATTTAGATCAGATTAACCCAATAATCCATCAAAATAGTTCATATGTTTTGTGGAGTCAGTTGACGACTCAATCTAAAGCATCTGTGTTTCAAGACTTAAATGTCACAAGGATGGTTCTTTATATTTCAACGGCAATTAAACAATTTGCTAATAATTTCGTATTTGACCAAAATAATCAATTAACCTGGAGTTCAGTTAAAACTAATGTTACTTTATTTTTGGAACAAGTTAAAAAGAAACGTGGTTTGTTTGGGTACAGTGTTGATGTTGGGGCCACAGAAATTGAAATCAAGAGAAAAACATTTCATTTAAATATTATTTTAGAACCAATTAAAATAACTGAAAAAATTGAATTAAACTTTTTTATTAAATAAGGAGCAGATAGTGGCAAATATATCAGCCGGTGTTTATACCAAAATTATTGATCTGTCAACATTTGTTAGAGCTGTTCCCGGTACGATTGGTTTTATATGTGTATTGTCCGAAAGGGGTAGAGACAATGAAATAGTCTTTTTAGGTTCTCGTGATGAATTAATTACAGAATTTGGAAAACCTAATATACTCACATATGGACAAAGTTATGGTCAAGGTTTATATGAGGCTTATAATTATTTAGGCGAATCAGGTTCACTATATTTCATGAGGTGCCTACCAGACGACGCAGCTTATTCAAATTTAAGAATTGATGGTCTTAATTATGATTCATCAACAGATATTGAAATCACATATGTACCGGATATAAATAATACTACAGACATAACAACAGCCTTACAATCGGTTGGGGTAAGAAGCCCTCTTGTTATTTTTTATGCGTTGGGAAGAGGAGCATTCTATAATAAATATGGAATCGAATTGTGTGTAGATCCAGATCTAAAAAGTGGTGTATATGTCTTGAATATTTATGAGAGACAATCAGATGGACAAGATGTTGTTATTGAATCATATAAAATATCATTTGACGCAAACGCCAAAAATTTATCTGGTGAATCTATTTTTGTTGAATATATTTTAGAAACATATTCAAATATATTAAGAGCCATGGTTGGAAAAAATGGTTTTGATTTATTAGAACGTATATTTGATAAGAATAAAGGTGATGTTTCAGTTGGTTCTGTTGATTCAACTTCAACAACTGATTCAACGTCTATCATTGATTCCACAACAATTGTTGATACGACTTCTATTATTGACACAACTTCTATTATAGATACAACTGCGATTGTTGATACGACTTCTATTATCGACACCACATCGTTAGTTGATGCGACTTCTATCATTGATACGACTTGTATTGTCGATACAACTGCGATTGTTGATACGACTTCTATTATCGACACAACATCACTTGTTGACGCCACGTCTATTTTGGATGCCACAACAATTATCGACACAACATCACTTATTGACACTACCACGATTGTTGATGCCACATGTATTGTTGACACAACATCGTTAGTTGATGCGACTTCTATTATTGATGCCACGTGCATTGTTGATACGACAGCGTTGGTTGATACAACTACAGTTATAGATACCACCGCTCTTATTGATACGACTTCTATTGTTGAATCATATATTGATCCAGTTTATACTTGGACGACAACTGGATCATTGACTGAAGCGAAACAAGCTGTGGGTGGATGTGGAACAACTTCTGATGCCTTATGTTTTGGTGGAGATACTGGTGCAAATGTTGATACAACAGAAATATGGTCTGGATCATCTTGGGCAACAACTGGTGCGCTGACACAATCAAAAAAAGCACTTTTTGGAGTTGGGATCACATCAGATGCCTTATGTTTTGGTGGATATAGTGATGCATATGATGATACCACCGAGATATGGAATGGATCATCATGGGCGACAACTGGTGCGTTAAGTGAGATTAAATCTTCTGTAAGTGGTTGTGGAATTACATCTGATGCGTTATGTTTTGGTGGAGGATTTGCTGTTGTTGACACAACAGAAATATGGTCTGGATCATCTTGGGCGACAACTACTTCATTAACTGTTGGTGTGTGGGATCCAGGTGGATGTGGAAATACATCTGACGCTTTGTGTAGTGGAGGTAATACAGGAAGTCTTACTAATGATCGAACTAATAAAACAGAGATATGGAATGGATCATCATGGGCAACCACAACTGTATTAAATGAATCAAAATATCGTTTATTCACATCAGGAAATACATCTGATGCGTTGGCTTTTGGTGGAAATATTGATGGTTATTCGAATGTAACAGAGCTATGGAATGGATCATCATGGACAACTACCAGTTCTTTGACTGAAGGTAAATATGACCATTCCGGATGTGGAAATACGTCAGATTCTTTATGTTTTGGTGGAAATACTGGCGCTGTCATTAATACCACAGAAAAATGGGGATATTCTGATTCCACTGCTGTTATTGGTGTTTGGACAACAACATCACCATTGGTTGAGGCCACATATAATTTGGCGGGATGTGGAAATACTTCTGATTCCTTGGTTTTTGGTGGAGAGACTTCTGGTCCGACTAAAACAAATATAACTGAAATTTGGAACGGAACTTCATGGGCCACCACTGGTGTATTAAGTGAAGTTAAACATAGTTTGGCAGGATGTGGAGATACTTCTGATGCCTTATGTTTTGGTGGAAATAGTGGTGCAAAAGTTGATACGACTGAAATATGGAATGGAACTTCATGGGCGACAACTGGTGATTTGACTGAGGCTAAATATATCCTTTTTGGTTGTGGAAATACTTCTGATGCCTTATGTTTTAGTGGATATACTGGTGCGATTGTTTCTACCACAGAAATTTGGAATGGTTCATCGTGGGCAACGACTGGTTCATTAACCGAGGCCAAATACGCTCCTGCCGGATGTGGAAATACTTCTGATGCCTTATGTTTTGGTGGATATACTGGAGACAATATTGACACAACAGAAATATGGTCTGGACCATCTTGGGCAACAACATCATCATTAAATGAAGCCAAAGTAAATATTGGTGGATGTGGAAATACTTCTGATGCCTTATGTTTTGGTGGAATAGTTTCTGGGGCAGTCGATACGACAGAAATATGGGCTGGATCATCTTGGACAACCACAACTGACTTAAATGTGACCAGACGAAGTTTAACTGGATGCGGAATCACTTCAGACGCTTTATCCATTGGTGGAAAAGATACTCCAATTTTTGACACCACAGAAATATGGAAATTTCAGAAAATACAATATGAAATCGTTCATGGATTTGATATAGAACCATATTCATATATTAGTCATGATGTTGAAACAACATCTGAAATTGATCCGTGTCCGTATATTTTAGATTATCAAACAGTTCTCACGGAAACAGTTGGTGGATGGAGTACGACATCAGCAACTTTAGTCGAACCTATATATGGTGTGGGTGGTTGTGGAACAGTAACTGATGCCTTATGTATTTCTGGAGACAGTGGTGGTTATGTGACAAGAACAGAAGTGTGGGATGGAACAACATGGGCAAATACCGGGGGAACGGTATCTGAAGGAAAGGCATTTATGGGCGCATGTGGAATTACATCGGACGCACTAATTATAGGTGGAGTTGCGTGGCCTAATTTTAGACCGACAACTGAAAAATACGATGGTTCATCATGGGCGACAACAACTGTATTAAACCTTGGTCGTTCCTCGGTGGCCGCATGTGGAACAACTTCCGATGCCTTATGTTTTGGTGGATATAGTACAAACTGGGTAAGAGTTGATAATACAGAAATATGGAATGGTTCCTCATGGGCAACGACAACGGTATTAAATGAGATAAAAAGTAGTCATGCAGGTTGCGGTGATACTTCTGACGCATTGAGTTTTGGTGGAAGTAGTGGCGCAATAGTAACGACAACTGAAATTTGGGACGGATCAACATGGACAACAACTTCTGCATTAACTGAGGGTAGAAGTGGTCTTGCGGGTTGCGGTGATACTTCTGACGCATTATCTTTTGGTGGAAGTAGTGGTGCTCGTGTCAATACAAATGAAATATGGGATGGTTCTTCATGGGCAACGAATTCTCACTTAAATCAGGTTAAGAATAATTTATCTGGATGTGGAAACGTTTCAGGTGCCTTATGTTTCGGTGGAGACAGTGGTGCAAAAGTTGATACGACCGAAATATGGAATGGTGCGGCGTATGAAAGAATTGTAACAACACCAGAAATTACTCAGTGTCCATATATTGTTGATTATCAAACAGTCCTTACAGAAACAATTTTTACGGGTTTGTGGGTTACGACTTCTGCACTGACTGACGTAAGACGTGAATTGGGTAGTGCGGGAACGACGTCTGGTGCTCTTAGTTTTGCAGGTAAATCAGCCGGATCATTTTTCGGTACAACAGAAAAATGGGATGGTTCCTCGTGGGCCACCACTAGCGCACTGAGTGCTATTAAGACAAATGTGGCTGGATGTGGTGATACTTCTGATGCCTTATGTTTTGGTGGACAAAACAGTGGCAACAATCCTTTGGATATTACAGAAATATGGTCTGGTTCCTCATGGGCCACAACTGGCGCACTAAATGTGGCTGTTTATTCCATGGCTGGAGCTGGCACAACTTCTGCTGCCTTATGTATTGGTGGAAATACTGGCGTTGTTGGTGATAAAACACAAAAATGGAATGGTTCTTCATGGGCCACTACATCTGTTTTAAATCAGGGTACTATTGATTTAGCTGGATGTGGAGTCACATCCGATGCCTTGTGTTTCGGTGGAAATACAGGTGCGAAAACCAATAAAACAGAAATATGGAATGGTTCTTCATGGTCAACAACATCTAATTTAAATTTGGCTTTAATTAATTTAGGTGGATGTGGTAATTACACCGACGCCCTATCTTTTGGCGGATCGGCTGCCCCTGGTGACAGAGCAAATACTGAAAAATGGAGTGCCTCATCATTCGAAAGAATTATAACAACACCTGAAATTGTTCATACTCCGTATATCTTTGATTATCAAACAGTTCTCACGGAAACAATTCCGGGTGCAAGTGCGTGGACAACAACAGGATCATTAACTGAGACTAAAAAATATCTAGCGGGTTGTGGAAACACTTCTGATGCCTTATGTTTTAGTGGAATTGGTTCTGACTATGTTTCTACTACAGAAATATGGAATGGAACTTCATGGGCCACAACTGGTTCATTAACTGAGGCCAAATACTCTTCTGCCGGATGCGGAACAACATCAGACGCATTATGTTTTGGTGGAGAGACTTCTGGTGGAGATACTGATACAACAGAAATATGGTCTGGTTCCTCGTGGGCAACAACTTCAGTTTTAAATCAGTCTAAACTTGGTGTCGCTGGCTGTGGAATCACGTCAGATGCCCTATGTTTTGGTGGTAATACCGACGCATATGTCAATACGACAGAAATATGGAACGGAACTTCATGGGCAACCACTGGTATATTAACACAAATAAAAGGATATTTTTCTGGATGTGGAAATATATCAGATGCCTTATGTTTTGGTGGAGATAGTGGTGCAAGAGTTGATACGACAGAAATATGGAATGGTTCTTCGTGGGCAACCACCGGTAATTTAAATGAGACTAAAGATAATTTAGCGGGAGGTGGAAATACTTCTGACGCATTATGTTTTGGTGGATATACAGGTGCAAATGTTGATACCACCGAAATATGGAATGGAACTTCATGGGCAACTACCAGTTCTCTAACTGAAGTTAAATATGCCCTTGCAGGATGCGGAAACACTTCTAATGCCCTATGCTTTGGTGGTAATACTGGATTCGGAGGTGCTTCAAATATTTCTACCACAGAAATATGGAATGATGTACCATACGAAAGAATTGTGACAACACCTGAAATTGTTCATGGTTATGAAATATTAGTCACACAAGAAATAACAACTGGCGGAACAGTTCCTGCCACATGGGCTGTCACAACATCATTAAATAGTGTTAGAGATTTATTGGCAGGGTGTGGGACAACACTTGATTCTTTATGTTTTGGTGGGAAAGATGCCGGAGGCGCATATGAAGATGGAACGGAAATATGGAATGGAACTTCATGGGCGACAACTGGAGATTTAAATACACCAACATATAGTCTTTCGGGTTGTGGAGTGACATCTGGCGCACTATCTATTGGCGGCGTTACAAATGGAACTTATTCTGATAAAACAGAAAAATGGAATGGCTCATCTTGGGCAACAACATCAACAAGAGTATATACGGTAATGCTTAGTGCGTCATTTGGTAATACGGGCGACGCTATAACCACAGGAGGAGTCCAATCTGGAGTTCCTACTGACAACTCAGAAATATGGAATGGTTCTTCATGGGTTACTACGACTGATTTGAATCAAAAGAAAATAGCCCCAGCAGGATGTGGAACAACATCTTCCGGATTGTGTTTTTGTAGAAGTACATCCGCTGGAATAACTGAAACCACCGAGGTGTGGAATGGGTCATCATGGTCTACACAAACTGGATTAAGTGAACGTAAAGATAAATTAGCTGGTTGTGGAAATACATCTGATGCGTTGGCGTACGGTGGATATCTACTTGGTGGAAGTTATCTTGACACAACCGAAGTATGGAATGGATCTTCATGGTCTACAACAACTGTACTAAATGAAGCGAGAAGAACATTAGGTGGAGATGGGAATATTAGTGATGCGTTATCATTCGGCGGTGACAGTGGCGCAAGAGTTGATACAACAGAAATATGGGCTGGTTCTTATATAATTTCTTGTACTAAAACTGTTTATGGTCAAGAAATTATTTCAACTCCTATTATAATTCGTACCAGTACAATTGTTCCTTCACAAGAAATTGTTAGTGGGCAAGAAATAATTCCAACTTCAGAAATCGTTGATATTAGAACAATTGTTCATTCACGTATACCAGTTATAATTATTTTATCTTATACGATAACGGACACACTTCAAGATTTCACTGATTGGTCAACAGATTCTGGTTTTGCTGAATATGTCGTAATTGTAAATGACAATAAAGGAGATCAAATTTGGGGTTATTTAGGTTCGACTATTTCGGAAACTGTTATTAAAGTATATAATAATAAAAATATATCATTAAATTCAATAGGATGGCTTGGAGATACCGATACATTTAATTATGAAGATATTTATATGACCTATGTTATTAAGAGAACAAATAAACATATAGAAGATTTATTTTCACAGAGACCACTGAAAAAAGGATCAGATGGATCATTGTTAAGTACTGGAAGTTTAAATACATCAGTCGCAACTCAAGTTCTATCCCAAGGATATAGTGGTCAGATCAGTTTAGATGTTTTGGATGTCGATAAGGTTTATTTTAATTTAATATTTGATGCCGGTTATCCTAAAAATGTTAAAGATAGTATTATGACATTAGCTCAAGGACGTGGTGATAGTCTTGCAATATTAGATAATGGAGATAATGCAAATTATAATGCCACTATAACATCCAGAGAGAATGACTATGTTTACAACACTTATTTCTCCGCATTATTCGAAGGTTATAATAAAGTCTATGATATATGGACTGGCAAAGATATTTGGTTTTCTCCTTTATATCATTCATCGTATATATTACCAAGAAATGATAACTTAAGTGATATATGGTTTGCTGCCGCCGGACTTAATAGAGGCAAACTAAACAATGTTAAAGATATAAGATATTCTACAAAACAAATTGAAAGAGATCAATTATATTTGAGGCAAGTAAATCCCATAGTGAAATTTCCTCAAGGATATGCATTTTGGAGTCAATTGACTACACAATCAAAGGCATCGGCTCTTCAAGATATTACAGTAGTTAGATTGTATCTTTATATTAAAGCTGCATTAGAACAATTCGCAAAATATTATATTTTTGAACAAAATAATACCTCAACATGGAATAATGTCAGAGATGATGTAGTTTTATTTTTAGAAGAAATTAAAAGAAGAAGAGGACTAAATAGTTTTTCAGTCGAAGTTAGTGCGACAGAATATGAATTAAAATCAAAAACTTTTCACATTAATGTTACGTTAGAACCTATTAAAACTGCTGAAAAAATAGAATTAAATATTTATGTAGGATAGGAGAGATTTATAAATGAATGATATAGAGTATAAGGAATATTTAAAAATTTTGGAAGAAGAATATCAGAATTTTATGAAAATTGCAAAAAAAATAAAACCAGAGGATCTATCAGAAAGAATGAATTCATTAAAATCAAAATCTGTTTTAAATCATATTAAACTACGGTCTAAATTGCAAAAATTCAGAGTAAGTTCATGTGGGTGCGAGTACAAGAAGGAAAACTAAATGACCATTAAATGTAAATTGTGTAGTAAAATATTCAAGAATTCAGTCCAATTATTCAAACATTTAAAAAAACATAAGAAAAATAAATGATGTAAAAATAAAAAATCTTCAGGTTGAAGACAAAAAAACAACTCCCAGTATTATTCTATTCGCTGGGAGTTGTTTCCACGTTATTTAATTTTCTGGATCACCTTGTTTTAATTATAGTGATTCATAAATCTCGCGGATGAATGTGATTACGTATAGAATCATAATCATAAGATGATTTATTTTCATCATTTCCTAATTTGTGTGATTTATTTTTGTAATTTTCATCTTGTCCCATATGTCCCATATTCCTTTTGGCATACCTATAAATGACATCTTTTTATCTTTAATATCATCTGGTTGATTTAGTCCAGATGGTGTTTCAAATTTGTCTTTAATTATTTCTATAGGCATACCTCCTAATTTCTTAATTAAACAGTAAGTGCAAATTCTTATTGGTTCCTTATTTTCTCCAATAAAATTCATATGTTCACGTTCACCATATGTTAAACTTCCATGAATGACTATATATTCTTTACTACTGTTAGATATTTCAATTAATTTATCGCATATTGGACATCTAAATGCTTTAACTTCTTTTGATGATTTTATCATTTTTTTCTCCTTTTACAATTTTTATTTTAAAATTTTAGTTTAAATAGAATTTATATTAT
>Ga0114925_10000151_pt1 | contig 25993 bp, 27 predicted proteins | sample SumtaG_2_FD_87287 | JGI IMG/M metagenome (GOLD analysis project Ga0114925, IMG submission 87287) | Deep subsurface microbial communities from Indian Ocean to uncover new lineages of life (NeLLi) - Sumatra_00607 metaG | ecosystem: Environmental > Aquatic > Marine > Oceanic > Sediment | place... | reverse complement strand
GCTAAACAAAAAATTGCCTGCGGTCTGACGGATTCGGGCATAATGACCAGAAATGAAAGCAGACACGAATTTTACCAACTGGATCCAGTTGACGGCGGCGACAAGATTACTATTCGTGGGAAATACATCACTTTGGCTCCAGAAGAAGGATCCAATGGGAATGGCTCCGAATTGGACGAGGCGGACTTAAGAGATCTAGTCATTAGCCTCAGAAAACGAATCAAGGAACGCAGCCAATGAAACTCACATTCCTGGGGACCAAGGGTGAAGTCGAGAAAACCTCGAAATTGCACCGCAGCCATTCGGCTGTGCGTCTAGAAACACACAACAAAACCATCCTATTAGATTTCGGAGCCAGTTGGCAAGGCAAGCTAAAGTTCATTGGGCGTCCCGATTACATCTGGCTCTCCCATGCCCACCCTGATCATGCCTTTGGACTCAAGAATGAGCGAATAGAAATCCCGATCTTCATGACTAAAGAGACCAGCGAAAGGCTTCCTGAAAATAAATTTCCATTCTTGGATCGGAAGATAGTCAAAGGCAACTTCAAGTTCGATTCTATCCAGGCTCAGGAAATCCCGGTTGAGCATTCCACTGTAGCACCAACCTCTGGATTAATCATACACACTGATCAGGGGAAAATTGGTTATTTTCCCGATGTTCTGGACATTCCCAATAAAGGGGTGTTGCGGGGGCTTTCTATCTATATTGGGGATGGTTCTTCCCTAACCCGAAATACTATGCGGATGGCTGACGGCAAAAAAGTAGGGCACGCCTCAACTGCCACTCAAATGGCCTGGTGCCAAGGAGAAGAATAATGCCATACTCAAGCATGAAAGATGTACCAAAGGGTCTTAAAGGTGCGGGACTCAGTCTTCGCCAGGCTAATGTCTGGGGAAAAATTTACGATAGTGCCAAGGCCGGAGGCGCATACAATCCGGCCGGAGTCGCCTGGACTGCGTTCAAAAAGAAGTATAAGAAGGTCGGTAAGAAATGGGTTGAGAGGACAAAGCAACTTGCTCGGAATCCAGTTGAAAAGATCATTTTCACTCACTGGGGAAACGAAGCCATCGGAATGAAACCAGAAATTCTTGCCAAGAAGATGTACGAGCTTTCCCAAGAATACTGCCCCAACATTCCAATAGAAATTGCCACAAACAATTTGACTATCGGTCCGCCGAAAAAAGTTAAACCTGAAGAAAGGGTATTTGAGGAAGAAGCCCTATCCAACTATCTGGGTTCCAAGAAAAAATTTGTTAAACATATCTTCAAATTCATTTCCCCCAATACCAAAACACTCTTTGATCCCATGTGCGGATCGTCCCATGTACTTATAGAAGCGGCCAAACGTGGAATCCGAGTGATTGGAAATGATCTTTCACCCGTAGCCTTTTTGTATTCTTCGGGAATTTTTCAAGGTTCAAAATTCACCGATGAAGATATGAAAAAATTTAAAAGTTTCTCTCCTGTCTCGGGTTGGCTCTCTAACTCTAAACTCCAGAGACCAAAGAACCCGGAATCCAAAAAATTGATTGATGGACTTGTTCTCGGAAGTTGGAAGAAATTCACCGAGGGCAAGAGACGAACAGCCCTCGCAGCTATGTCTCTTCTGTTCCAGCACTACTTCCGGGGCTTCCAAGCCTTCATCTCTGAAGAGGAACCATATTCCCGAAAGCAAATCTTAGAAGACCTTACTAAATGCGTCAAGGATATCAATGAATTGATCGGGGAAGTCGGTGGTAAAGGCAGAATCTTTTCGAGGAATGTTCTGACTGAAGGAATCCCCAAAGCCGATGCCATCTATCTTGACCCACCCTATTTTCCAGGAGGCGGAAAAGACAGTATCAAATACCTTAATCACTATTACATCGCCAATTCCACCCTAATGCAAAAGACTTTTAAGCCCGAAGATCCGACAAAGGAGGATATTGTCAGATTCCTTCCCAAGCTCGCAAAGAGTGCGAGATTTCTGATCGTCTCCTGTGCTTCACCTTCAGAAATCCAATGGGAAAGAGAACTCGCAAAACTAAAAAGGCACGTCAAGAAGTTTCAAGTCTCTAAGATATCCACCGGATCCCAACCCCAAGGCAACAGGGCAAATCCAACCGTCGCCCAATCCGTAATGGAAAATATCTTCTGCGCATCGGAAAAAGAAATATTGCCTGCGAGGAAATTGGGAAGGGTCCTGTTCAAGCTAGAAGGATATGATCCGAGGAAAATTAATGGAGCACAACTAAGCGATGATTTGGGACTAGTAGCGGCTAAATACGCTGATATCCTATGCGGCAAGAAAACTGAATTTAAGAGTAAAGAAAAATGTATCGATTTTGCTGAGAAAGTGATGGAAGAAGTTTTGAGGCGCGGGAAGATTACTTTTCACCCAGAATACGAAGTAGTTGGGGGAAAAGCTGAAGTAATCAAGAAGTGAGTTGTGGATGCAGCAAGAAGAGAACGAGTGCCATTTGTGATCTCTGTGAGGCCAAAAGAAGGACGCGCCTATATTTTTCAGACAGCTTTATGTGGATTGCGGATTGCGGGAGTTGTTCCAAGAAGAATAGTCCAGTGCCCATGGGAGTCATCAAAAGGCACACCATGACCATAACCAAAGGAGAATACGACAGACTAACCGCAGCTCTGGCTCAAGCGGGAGCCGAGGTGTTTGGCAAAGGGAATTTTTGGATTGACCGAAAACAGAGAAAAATTCGAGACCACCTCCACTGGCACGCAAGAAAAAAATAGTTATGGATAGGCATGCGAGGTTAAAATGAAAAAGATGAGCTCTGATTTATTCATGATTCTCCTCGAGAGACAAATCAAAAGCGGCCTTCCTCTAGTAGATTCCCACCCGAAACTCATTTGGGAGAAGAAGAAAATTGCTATTGTGCAAAGGAAGAGAATGAATCTCTCCAAGTTCAAGATTCTCTGCGATTTCGGTGGGAGGGCTTATGGATTTATTAGGTGCAAAGAACCTCAGGCCATCAATCTAAAACAATTTGAGAGCCAAGCAACTAAACACAGAATCACAGAAAACGAGCGGGAGAAATGGTGGCCCGGAGCTAAGAATCTTTTCATTTATGACATCCGTGATTTCTTCCCTTTCGAGACACCGCGCAAGATCCGAAAATCGGCCAAGGATACTCGGATCTCTATTATGGAAGTCATATTCAAACGGGAGAAGTTTGATCCCCGGTTGACAGCTAAAGAACTAAAAGAGGCGAGCAATAAAGAATTGGTTTCTCTTCATGGCCAGGTGCATACGTTCTGGGAGGAAAGGGGAGCTCGTCGTGGAGATGAGCTGGTTATAAATGCGCATCTCTTGATAGTTGGAGAAATAAAGAGACGGGGACTTGAACACAGAATCCAAGATGAATTAGACGAGATTGCTGCCGAGCTAATGGGTCTTCGGGTAAACGAGGATTACGTCTATTTAGATGATCTGCAAGAAATTTTGGGCAGTGGCTTTACGCTCAAGGATCCTTTTCTCGCGGCTGTTGGAAGTGTGGCAGTCTCGGGCCGTGGGAGAGATCTCGATATCTGGGTAAACTTTCCTACAGGGAAAGATGCAGTAGAAAAGTTTCTCGGCGATCTTGAATTTCGGGTAAGATCCTATCTCAATGAGAATTTGAATAAGAAGATACATTTGGTGCCAGATCCCGAAGGAAAATTTACGAACTGGATTGGGCTGGCAAAGTTGAGAGTTGAGTTCACTAAGCCAGAAGATAGGGAACTGGTGCCAATGGCACAAGAGAAGACAAAGTCGGGAGTCACGTTCGCTCGGGAATCTGCCGCCAGAACCCCGGGCAAAAAGACCCAGATGGAAATCATGAGAACAATCCACCGTGAATAAAAACCTTATTTTTCCAAGGAGAAACAAAAGAAGTGAAGCTAGGGAAAAAGCTGTTGATGGGATTTGTTACGGGAGTTTTGATATTAGCCTTAGGGGAATACAGCATGGCTGATTATCATATAACCGATGTAGATGAACTTCAGGCCATGGATGTCCATCTGGCTGACGACTGTATCCTCGACAATGACATTGATGCCAGCGCGACTGTTGGTTGGAACTTAGGTGCAGGATTTGTACCGGTGGGAACAAACGCTAATAGATTCACTGGCAGTTTCGATGGCCAAGGATACACCATAACAGGACTATTTATCAACAGACCCGCTACTGACTATGTTGGTCTATTTGGTTATGTGGACGGAGTTACTCTACAGAATGTGACTCTGGCCAACGTCAACATAACTGGTAAAGGGGCTGTAGGTGCTCTGTCTGGATTTATCGTAGGCAATTCTGTCGTTACCAATTGCCATTCATCGGGGACTCTACTTGCTGAGATCGGGGTGGGAGGACTAATCGGATTTACGGGATCACTCGGAGCACCTGCTGATATTGAACAGATTACTTCTTGCGACTCGAGTGCTAGTGTAACTACTCGGATCTGGGGTGCCAAAGCTGGAGGTTTAATCGGCGAAACTCTATATACGACAATATCTGATTGTTTCGCCACCGGTCCTGTAACTGACCTTGTCCCTGCCCTAGGGTCGTTTTCTACGGGCGGGCTGATTGGTATCGCTCAAAGTATCACTATAAGTAACTGTTATGCTACGGGAAGGGTGAAAGGCGTTTTCTATGTAGGTGGCCTGATAGGAGACTTCAGGATAGATAGTACTATGTCCAACTGCTATGCCACAGGTGATGTTTCCGGTGGAGAAAGTGTAGGCGGATTGGCAGGAAGCTTTAGAGACGCAACAATATCCGATTGTTATGCCACGGGAAATGTGTTTGGTGCTGTCACGTACTACCATGGAGGATTGGTTGGTGAGGCTACGCTAGGCGTCATTCAAAGATCTTGTGCTAGTGGAGATGTGTCTGGAATCGATGCAGTTGGTGGTCTAGTTGGTTTGTTTACCGGTTGGGGTGGCGTTGGGAGTCTTTCCGAAAGTTATTCTCTTGGTATTGTCCAGGCCACAGGGAACAATGTGGGTGGCCTCGTTGGAAGTTTTGGTGATGACTCGCTTATAATCTCAGATTGTTTCTCTCGTTCGCCTACTATTGGAGTAAACCGAGTTGGTGGATTGATTGGCGTAACTAGCGGGCCAACTCGAAGGTGTTTTTCTACGGGTCCGGTTACCGGAACTGGTGTGGATATAGGAGGCTTGATCGGTATCCATTGGTTTGCTGGGGCTACCTTCGACTCTTTTTGGGATACTGAAACTTCCGGTCAAGCGATTAGTGCCGGTGGCACAGGGAAGACTACAACCCAAATGCATACCAGATCCACTTTCACCGATGCAGAATGGAATTTTGTAACCATCTGGGGCATCTGCGAATGGTCTCTCTACCTACCAGGATATCCTTTTCTTTTGAATAATGGGAAGTGTGAATCCACCGATTGTACAGCAAGAAAAGTACCTTTGCCTCCGGATAATCTTCTCTGTGAACAGAAAAAAAATCCCAGGGATGTTACAGATCCCCAACCAGAATTTTCCGCAATATATCGAGATCCATAAATGGATCGATTGGATAAGTATAAATCATTTTTAAATAATACAAAGTAGAAAGAAAAGATATTACCAAATATACCGAGAAAAATTAAATCCGGGTAATACAAAGACAACGGAAAACCATGTAGAAATTCTCAAAAGAAACTGGGATAGGGAGGAACAGGATGCAGGAAACATTCGGAACGGTATTGGAAAATTTTGGGGTTTTCGGATTGGCGCTTGTGATATTGGGAACCGCAGGTTGGGCAGTTTGGAAAAAAATCGTCGAACCTCAGCAAAAAGAAAACCGAGGGGATCGCAATCAGCATATCCAGATGCTAGATAAAATCATCACAAATCACAATACCGTGTCCAAAGAGCATATCGATGCGGAAAAAGAAAATATCAAAGTTCTCCAAGAATTGAATGGAAAGATAAATGCCCATAATGAAAAAATGAAAGCAGAGCACCAACGGATTTTGGATGCAGTGAAACGGGGCAGGAAATGAATGAAGAGAGATTATTTGCTGAGATCGATCATCTAGGCTCCCTAGACGAATATCTCGAATTCATAAAGGAACATTTCAGTTTGGAATCTAGCGAAATACTATTGGAACTCGAGGAGAAGCTAGAAAAAATTGAGCCAATTACTTGGGAGGAGGTCCTCGCTCAAAATGGAATGGGTGGTGTTTGGGAAAAGGATTTAGCAAAAAAGAAGCGACCTCAAAGCTATCCAAAAGGAACTTTTCATCTGGATACTCATTTTCGTGGTGCCTCAGCGCATCGAGATCTTCGGATCAAGGTGAATGACCATTTACGTGGATGGACCATAACTGATCAGGTTGAAGGAGCAATTAAGGAACGAGTAGATACCCTAGTTAAGGCCCGCCAATACAAATGGAATAATTCTAAAATCTTCAAGTTCCAGCCAGATATGGGAGACAGAAATGTGAAGACTGTGGCCATTTCTAAGAGCGATCAGCCAGGTGTCTGGTTGAATGTGCGAAATGTAGTGTTTCCTGCTGGCTCAGTCGGGGCAACAAGATTTGAAAAGGGTGTTTTTCTGTCTGTGGATGAAGGAATGGCTTATCAAGGAGTCCAGAAGCCTTATTTCAAGGAATGGTTTCTAAGGGGTAGGCATTTTAAAGGCCGTTTCGTTGTCCGCCTAATTCCGGTTCGTCCAGGATGGGAAAAAAAACCCAAGAGTAAATTGCAGTTTCAATGTTGGATGACTGCCTCTACTGCCAAAGGTCAACTTCCATATCTCTTATCCCCTCGCGGTCGGAGTCGAAAAGACGTGGCTCCATCTGAAGGCGAATCTTGGCTTCCACCAGAATGGGAAGCGAAAATCAAGTCCGAATTTCACTGGTGGCCGAATTCTAAATCTAAACAAGCGAAAATCAAGCTAATAGACGAAGCTTACAATGATTTGATCGAACGAGGAGAAATTAAAGCGAGGAAGTTAAAATTATCTCATGAAATCCAAAACAACATTAGGAAGCGTAGTTTCGAGGATTTTGAATATCTTCTCCATCACGTACACATTGACGATGGCGGAAAAGAGGAGATCCACCATTGTTTTCTCTACGACCATATCGCTAATTTGTTCGAACAGGCCCATTTAGCGGTAAAAGAAGGTGTAACTTATCTAGAGGATAAAAAGATTCAAGATGGCATTTTTCATATCATTAAAGGCCTAGAATCGACCCAAGAAGCAATCTGGTCGGATTCCGAGGCTAAGGAGAATAAAATAAAGCCTAAAGAAATGAAAGAAGGGATGAGCCTTAGAGAAAAATCAAAGGAATGGTGAGATGATTGTCCATCCAGAAGATTGGTCAACTGTTGGGCAGCCTATCGAGATTCAAAATATAGAAGAAACAATCCTCCATGTTTTAGCCAAGATTGGATGTACCAATCTCTCTTTTTCGGGAGGCTTGGATTCTTCCTTGATGCTCTACTTTATGACCCGGATTTTTCACAAGGTATCCGCTTTTACCATTGGTTTTCCAGAGACCCATCCCGATGTCAAATATTCCCGATTGATTGCAAAAACGCTCGGAAATATAAAACTCAAAGTCTATATTCCCAAGACACATGAAATAGCTATGGAAGAGAAGAAAAAATCAGGACCAGATGTTGCTGTCAGATTGTTCTATAAGTTTCTCACCGAGCAACAGGTTTCCGGAATCATTGCCTGTGACGGAGTTGATGAGTTCATGTGCGGGTATTACGATCATCAGCAACGTCCCGATGAAAAAACTTACCTTAGTTATCTCCGTCGTCTACAGGATGAACACTTGAAGCCTCTTGATGAGAATTCCAGGCGGATCAAAGTCTATCTCCCCTATCTTAATAAGGCTGTACTTCGCTTATTAATTCAGATCCCTCTCGGCGATAAAGTCGATAGTAGACATCGCAAAAAGATAATGATCCAAATGGCTGAGGGCAAAATTCCACAGGCAGTAATAAAGCGATGGAAATATGGTTTCTGTGATGCATTGGGAATCAAGAAGGCAAGGTTTTAAGAATGGCTAAAATAATCAAAGCTCCAGAAAAACTACAATTTGAAGGAATATCTATTTTCCTCGCTGGTTCTATCGAACAGGGGCAGGCAGAAAATTGGCAAGTTGTTGTTGAAGATTTATTAAAAGATTTGGATGTCACGATTTTAAACCCTAGACGAGACGACTGGGATTCCTCCTGGATCCAAAGTATCGATAATCCGCAATTCAAGGAACAAGTCGAGTGGGAGCTTTCGGCACAGGGGTTGGCTGACATAATCGGTATGTACTTTTCTCCCGGCACAAAATCACCGATTACTTTACTTGAGTTAGGTTTATCTGCGGCAAAGGGCAAATTAATCGTATGTTGTCCTGAGGGCTACTGGCGGAAGGGTAATGTTGAAATTGTTTGCAGATGGTATGGGATTAAGTTGACTAACACTCGTCAGGCACTTGTTGACCAAATTATTTCTCGCGTTCGGCAACTGAAATGCAAAGAGGAGAGATTCAAACGCTATGAAAGTAGAGCATAAACTGGAAGACGGCAAACTGATACACAGAATTTTGGAGGATCCGAATTCCGAATCTGTGAAGAAAGCTCTCGATTCCCAGACCATTAGCGAAGGGGAAGAGTGGATTCCCGAAGGATTTGCCGAACGGATGAAAAAGAAAGTAAGAATTCATCAAGTCAATTTATCGGAAATGAAGGAATTGAAACAGGCGAAGTTTCTTTTGCGTAGGCATTGGTGGAAGGGTCAATTTGTCGTGCGAGGAATGCCGATTGATCACTACGATCTCATCCTTAACAAGGGTGAAAAATGTCTCGACGAATTTGCCGGCATGGGCAAGAATCCACTAGAGTACTCCGAAGGAGTCAATTGCATTCGTCATCCATGTTGCAATGAGACTCCTGAAGGAAAGCCAAATAAAGAATGGATGAATTTTATTGGCAAATCCATCCCACCAAATCATCCTGAATGGGGAAATCCTAATAAACGGATCCCCGCCTATATGGATAAGGTTGATGGGGGCAGCGTGAATATAATCTCGGATACTAATATTTTCGTCTCTTTCATGTTCAAGGGGAAAAAACTCAAGGGTTACTGGATAGCGAAGCGAGAATCTCCAAGAGCGGAAAATTGGGTATTTTCTAAATCATCTTTGCCAGGGGAACCGAGAAAAGAAATAAAATAAGAATTATCTTAAGAAAACCACGTAGAATTAAATTCCACTTGTAGAGTTCTAGTCTAAGAAGCTGAAATACCCGACAGATTTACTCCAGAGCCTTCTGACTCGAAAGCATAAACTTGACAACAGATTTTCCAAATTACAAATTACCAAAGGAGAATCAAATGGAAATCTCTGCCGCAATAACCACATGGCCAAAAGAATGGATAGTTCCTGAAGAGACAAGAACTATTCGCCTCAATGACAACAATGAAATCGAAATTCCTTATGTAATTAAGGATCGAGTCCTTCTAAAGGAAGGCGAAGCAAATGGAATTTTTTATCCTGGAGAAGAAATTGAGCCGACTATAAAAGTTCTGAACGAGAAGCCCGACATGGAAGATGTCCGAGGGCGAAATAGGACTTCGGTTTTCTGGGATCATGATGATGCCTGCAAGAACTGGCTGGGTGAAATTAAAAATTTCCACTGGGATCCTGCAAGTAAAGCCGTTGTCGGTGATGTTTATCTCGTAGATGAGGATGCCGCAAAGAAGACCCATTATCAATTAAAGGAAGATATGTCCCGCTGGGGAATATCTCCTAGAGTACGAATAGACGAACGAGATGGAAAAGCCACAAATATTCAGTTTGTCTCCTTTGCCCTGGTCATGGAGCCGGCGGGAGGACCAAAGTTGATGCTCGAGCAGGAAAAATTCGACTGTGAATGCACCGAATGCGGATGGAAAATGACTTCTGAGACTCTCTGCAAGGATTTCAAATGCAAGGAATGCAAGGGCCAGATGCAAGAGGTTGAAGGATCCAGTTCGGGGCAACCTGAAGAAGAGACCCAGAACGAGGAACCTTATGTCGCATGGGTCTGTAAAGAATGCGACTATTCTGAAGCCGTAAATGAAGGTGAAGAAAAAGAAGAAATAAAAGAATGTCCCAAATGCAAGGGAGAAATGGAACAGAAAAAGGAAGCAAAGGGCTCTATCGAGGAACTTTATACAGATTTAGAACTCGAACCGGAAGAGGAAAAAAAGGAGAAGATGGAATTCGGCACAGGACTTCAAGCTGAAAAGGATCTTTCTAAGCTGGCTGAGGAATTCGGCTTGACTTCCGAAGAAATATCAAGATTTTCCGAGGAGCAGCTCAAATTACTCCAAAATGTTCCTGCCGAAACAGTAGGTAATCCCCAGAAAACATACAAGAGGCCACCAGAGAAAGAGGCACGCAAGATGTTTGTTTGTCCCCAGTGCGGAGTCATCGAGTCACTTGGCGGAAAAACTGAAAGAGAATGCCCGAGGTGTACTTTTTCTATGGAGATCAAAGAAATCAAAGACGAGACTTCCAAGGAGCTAGCTGGAGATAAAACAGAATCCATGCGAAAACGGATTGAGACCTTCGCTCCTCTCTTAAAAATTGACTTGGATGAACACATCGTAAAAATGATCGTTCTCGAACCCGAAGTTGTGGACAACTATGGGCATTTGGTATCGGCGGAAGAAATCCGGAACGCGATGCATGTGTGGATGGAACATTACCGAAATTGTGAAGTCATGCACCGCGATAGGGCAGGGAACCTCTTTCCTTTAGAAGATAGGGTTCTCAAACCAGAGGATGAAGCCTGGAGACAGGGCTGGAATGAGGAATTCGCGATTCTAGAGTGCTATCAAGCACCCACAGATTATCTTGAGGATGATCAAGTTGTCCGGAAGGATTCCTGGATTTTAACTTTAAGAATTAAGGACGAGGAAATTTGGCAGAAGATCAAGAACAAAGAGCTAACGGGAGCCTCGATCGGGGGACACAGTACTCTTACCCCTGAGGCAGTCGCATGATCCAATTAGGACCTAAAGGTTTAAGCCAAGGACTGAAAAGGATTTTAAATCTTTTAGTAGAAGAGATATCCTTGGTAGACAAAGCGGCTATCCGAAGAGAATTTCTCCTGATCAAACGGGATCTACCCGAAGCTCTGGACTCACAAAGGGGGTTAAGCTCAATGGACCTCAAAGACATGTCGAAATTGGAAGACGGAGAAGTAATGGTTTTCGAAAAAGAAGAAGAGCTTGCTCTCCCTCCCGATGTAGTCAGAACTCTGAAGCTGATGATCGGGCAGCTTTCCAAGCTCATCGGTTACAAGTACAAAGCCAAGTACCAGTACACGAAACCTGGATCTGAGAAGAAAGAACCCGCTGAAACTGAACAGGCAAAAAAACCGGAGGAAGAAGAAGAACCTGAGAAAGAGAAAAAGAAAAAGGAAGAGGAAGAGGAAAAAAAACGGAAACAGGAAAAAATCCAAGAACAGGTAATCACCACTCCGGGTCCAAGGGAAATTGAGAATGCGGAAGTCTCCAAAGAAGTTGCTGATTCTCTAACAGAACTGAGCAAACTCGTAGACAATGATTCAGAACTCGATACTGATGCGGTCCAGGCGAAAATCGGTGAGATAAAGGAAAAGCTGGCAGAAGGTTCGGGAGGTGAAGACAAATGAAAGTAAAGGAAGCCAAAAACCTTCTCGAAAAAGTCAAAAATAAGGTGCAAGACACCAAACAACAAAAGAAAATCGGCGAATTAGTCGAAAGCTCTATGAGAAAGTATTACGCCCAGCACAGGTTCGAAAGACCAATGAGAAAGGGCGAATTCGAACTTTCTCCGACTCTCACTTCTAAGGTTAAGCCAGAATCATTGAGAAAAGCGGATGATCTCTATATTTTATCCTCTCTTCTCAAGGCCGATCCACGAGATCTGCAGCTCTGGAAAACCTGTGAAGGTGAGATCTCAGAATTACGAAAAGCAATGGATACCCAAACCGCCGCGGAAGGATTCGAATGGATTCCTACTGGATTTTCCAATGACCTGATTGAAAGGGTCAAACTGGCTCTCAAGGTAGCGGGTTTGTTCAGAAGGTTCAATATGCCCACGCCAACCTATCGGTTCCCAGCCCAAGGCACGGATGCAGTTGCTTATAAGACTCCAGAGTCTTTAGTTGATGAATCAACAAAAATTAAAGCATCTACGCCGGGGACCAGGCGAGTGACCTTCGACGCGATAAAACTCGCGGCCCGGGTTATCTTCTCCGAGGAGATGACCGAAGATTCACTTATACCAGTTCTCCCTTACATCAAGGATCGGATAGTGGAAGCATTGGCAATAGCGGAAGAACAGGCGGTAATCAACGGGGATTTGGCACCGGCTCCGCATCAGGATGTTGATATCATTGATCCACTAGATGCCCGTTGGTCTTGGCAAGGGCTTCGAATGTGGGCACGAACTTCTGGTGCTGCTGGTACTGGAGCCCAGGTCAATCTCGGAGTCTTTAATACAGCAGGCCTTAGAAATGTCAGGCGTGCCATGGGAGTCTATGGCGTTGATCCATCCCGATTGGCTTGGATCACCGGCATCTGTGGTTATAATCTTATGATGACTAACGCAGATGTTTTAACTGTAGACCGATATGGACCTAATGCCACAATCCTGAAGGGCGAGCTGGGTAAATTCGACGCGATTCCAATCATCGTGAGCGAATATATTCGAGAGGACTTGGATGCGACGGGAGTCTATTCTGCAGCTGGAAACGTTAGGACTATCATCTTATTGGTCTACAAGAATGCGTTTATGTTCGGGGATCGAAGAAAAATAACGCTCAAGACCAAAGAAGATATCGAAGTGGACCAAGTCATCGGTGTTGCAACTCAGCGACTGGATTACCAGGGACTCTACAACTTCGCGACGGAATTCCCTGTCGGAGTGGGAATTAACGTTGGCCCATGCTAACAAAGGAGAAAATAAATGAGTGTTGATCAAATAGTGCGAAGCATCGTAGTCAACGTTGGCGACATAGACGCGAGCGATTCTCGGATTAGGTTTCTCTTTACTCATCCGGTATCAGGAATGTCGGTCTATGGACTTGAGTTCCCAATCCACAAGCCGAATCGTTCCCTCAAGATTGCAGGTCGTGAACATGTAGGACGTGATCAGGATAATCCTGCGTTCTTTCCTACTTGCCTACCTCTTACTACTGGCCAGGATACTCAAACTGAAGAAGGTTGCGCAGTTAGTGCGGTAGAGGATTTGGCACCGGATACTGGAGGGAACTACGTCCAACTCGCGTTCATCGCTTATGATCCAGCAGCTCCAACAGTAGGACTGTGTGTAGCTTACCTGAATATAACCACAGCGGATTCGATTGCTGCAGCAAGGTTCAGCGACATGACTGTCGTAGAAGAAAACAAACACGTACCACGCCAATCGAATATTACGTTGGTTGTATTGCCAGGTGACGCTGGTAATTCTCCTGGAACTTCTGGTCTTGCGGGATTGTGTGTTACGGGACTCACAGGTCAATTGGAATACGAGATCTTCGTGTAAATCGTTTCTTGAAAACAATAGTTGCCAGCGTTTCTTTCGGGCAAAAAGGGACGCTGGCAGCAGTATAAAGTTGACAAAATGCCTGTAACCTACCCCTGTGAACTTGCACAAACCTTTTGCGGTCTCACCGAAGTCAAAAATTATCTGGGATTTGCTGGGATTACCGAACATGATGCAATTTTGGAAGATCTTCTCTATGAAATCACTTCCGATTTTCAAAACTATATGGACCGCTATATTTTCTTGAATGATTGGGAAGAGAAATTCGATATTGAGACTAAGGAAGAGGTTTGCGTCCAGCTCAAAGAATTCCCGATTGTTTCTATAATTTCCTTAGTAGATTCTTCCCTGACATTAACATCTGATGATTATATGATTTATTCAGAAACCGGCCAAGTCTGTCTAGACGGATATTATTTTACGAAGGGTCGTCAAACTGTAGATATTTCTTATCGGGCTGGCTATTGTGCAGAATGCATCCCTCCCAAACTTTGTAGCGCCCTCAAAATGGAAATCGCCGAAAGGTTTACCGCCAAGGAAACCGGGGATCTTTCCTATGAAAAAATCGGAGATTATGCCTATCGACGGGATTCGCACGAGGATACGGCCAGACTCCGAACTCACGGTTTCTCCTCTCGAGTCAGGAGAATCTTGGATTACTTCCGCGATGGGGCAGTTTAGTTGAGCTTTGAATCCCTAATCAATCTCAGGAATTGCCGGGTCACGAGAAACACCGATGTTCTCCTGGAAAAAATACAAATTGTTGCAGCTCCAGTAATTACACGTCAGCCTCCCCGGGCCGTATGCCTCGCCGTCGAGATCTCTGGCTGTTTTGATGGAACAGGAGAAGTCATTGTCAATGGGACGGTAGGAGGTGTAGGAGATCAGGAGATCTTCATCTTTTCACAGAATGAAGTTGTAGAGGGAGAAAAGGAATTCACCGAAATCACCTCCATCAGCACAGTGGATCTCATCACTGAAGTTGTAATCGGAGATCTGGAAATAAAGGCGATGACGCCAACAGGACAGCCCATCTATCAGGAAATCCCGATCTTTCCCGAGATGCCATGCTGGGTAGATTTTCACAGGGGAGGAGTGACAATTGTTCTGCCGGGAGGACTGGTTACTTCTGTAACAAAATTATTCTGCAAACATGATCCAGCAAATCCTCTTGCAGAAAATGATTTGGTCTATTATCGGGATCGGCGTTATCGGATCGACTATATTGAAATAGTAGCTTCGCGTGCGGAAGCGGTGCATCATTTAGAACTTATTCTGGAAAAAGCAAAAGCCGAATGAAACCTTTAAAGGTTATATTAATTATCGGTACGCGCCCAGAAGGGGTAAAATTGTTTCCCCTGATTCGCGAGCTTAGAAAATATCCTGCCAAATTTGAAACCAAAATCGTCGCCACTGGCCAACACAAAGAACTAATCGACCAAGTTTTTGATCTCCTCAAATTTTCACCTGATATTAGCTTTGATTTGATGCAACCAAACCAAAGTCTCGGTTCTTTATCGAGTGGACTTATCGGTACTTTAACATACTGTTTCCTCTCGGAAAAACCTGATTTTGTCATTGTCCAAGGCGATACGACCTCTGCTTTCATGGGAGCTTTAGCTGCATATTATACTCGGATCAAGCTTGCCCATGTAGAGGCTGGACTCCGCACTTCTTTTAAATTTAATCCTTATCCAGAGGAAATGAACCGAATCTTAATCGCACAATTGGCTGGATTTCATTTTGCTCCGACTGAAAAGGCCAAACAAAATCTTCTCCAAGAAAATGTGCCCGAGGACCGGATTTTTGTCACAGGTAATACGGGGATAGATGCAGCGAGGATAGTTCTAGAAGAATATCCTGCAGGAGATGGAATTCCAGGCCTCCGCGAAGAGGATTTAAAGAATCGCCATTTGATACTGGTCACTGCCCACCGGAGAGAGAATTTCGGCAAACCACTCGAGAATATCGAAATGGCTCTTCAGAAGATAGCCGAGGCTTCCAGAAAATTCCTCATCGTCTTACCACTCCATCTCAATCCCATCATCCAGGAAGCATTCAGCCATCTCGTGAAGATTAGCGAAAATGGAAGCTATCCTAATATCAAAGTCATTCCGCCATTGAACTATCCAGAAATGTTATTCTGCATGAAGAAAGCGTTCTTAATACTCACTGACTCTGGAGGTCTGGTGGAGGAGGCATCTTTTCTCGGAAAGCCCGTCTTGATCCTCCGCGAAGTTACCGAAAGACCAGAGAGCGTGGAAGCCGGTATTGCGAAAATCATCGGCACTAGCTCGGGTTCTATTTATAACACTTTTCTGCAGGTTGCCTGTGACTGTAAACGACAAACAGTCTATAGAAAAATGGCAGTCAAAAAAAATCTCTATGGCGATGGACATGCAGCCGAGAAGATTGTGAAGATTCTAGAGGAGTTGTGCTAAATGGAAATGCTAATTCAGCAAGAACAAGTAGAACAGGCTTTCGTGGAAGCTGAGAAAATCGGCTGGAGTTTCGGTGGAGATTGGGCCTTATCGAAAGATGCTTTGAAATCTTTTTCTCTTAGTCTGCCAAAACTCGATGTTCCGACTCACATCCTTGAATTGGGAGCCGGTCAATCAACTCTTTTCTGGTATTCATTGATAAAAGATCACAGTCTAAATTTAACTGTGACTTCCCTTGAGCATCATCCAATTTGGGCTGATTATGTGAAAAAACGAATTGGCAATTGTGAATTATTGAGAATCGAACTTCTGGACTTAAAAGTAATCGATGAAGAAGAATGGGCAAAAGTTTTTGATGAACCGAAAGAAGCAGCTAATGTATGGAAGACTTTAGGCACTAAAGTTCAAGAAGAAAAATTTGAAAACTATTCTATGCACAATACATTTTATGAGGTTCCTCCTGAACTCTTTGCTATCATGAAATCAATCGATGGACTGATTGTGGATGGGCCGCATGGAAATGGAAGATCCCTTGCCTTTCCACTTTTTCATAATTATTTCAATCCAGATGCAGTGGTATTAATAGACGATATAGATCACTATAATTTTCTCGGTAATTTATTAAATCTATTTTCCTTTCAAATTCTGGCGAAACAAATTAATAATAATGAACGGTGGGTAGTAGTCCAACTCGAACAGGAAAAAAAGGAAAAATAGTATGCAATATGATTTTGGTCAGTCTCTTCGGGATTATAAGAAAGAATATAAAAAGCTTCACTCCAAAGATGGTTTCACAATCTCCATTGCCCAACGAGTTTTGCCGATTGCTGTTCTTCGAGCCTCAGATGCTTATCATTTATTTTGTTATGCAAAGAGAATTCCCAATAATGGAACTTACTTAGAAATTGGAAGTTGGATTGGTGGTTCATTGGTTTGTGTATATGAAGCAACACACATTATCGGCAAGATGGTTCATTTCATTGCTATTGAGCCAATTCTTCGAAAGGGTTTTCTAAATAATGTTAAATTAATCCCAAATTTCCGATTGATCAGGGCTACCTCCGATAATGCAGTAGATCAGATAGGAGACAATTCGATAGATTTGTTATTTATTGACGGGGATCATTCTTACCAACAGGTTAAACGAGATTTAATAAATTATTGGCCAAAGATAAAAATAGGAGGGATTCTATTAGGCCATGATTATGTTGAAGCAAAAGCATGGGAAGTTAAACCGATAGCTGATGAGTTATTTGGTGAACAATTATGCCAGTTTCCTGATGATTCTAAAATGTTCATTGTGAGAAAGACTCCGGAAATAAAAATTTGAAAGAAAAGGAAAATAGCTGAATGCGTTCTTATCCTGAGAAATTGGGAATCTACAAGCGAAATCAAAAACGATTTTCGAAAAATGGTTATACCTATCTAATCGCAAAGCAAATAATAAAAATTGCGTGGCTCGATGTCTGGGATACCTATCATCTATTCTGTTATGGAAAGAAAATTCCGGATGGTGGAACCTATGCAGAAATTGGAAGTTATATTGGCGGCTCACTTTTATGCGTCTATAAAGCTTCTCGGATTGCTAAAGTTAAAATTAATCTCATTGGAATTGAATCAATTATCCGACCGCCACTACTCGAATATACGAAGTCTATCCCATGTCTCAAAATCATTAATGCTAAATCGGATGCTGCACGAGGAAAAATTAAAAATGATTCAATAGACTTGTTCTTCATTGATGGCAGCCATGGCTATGAACAAGTTAAGCGTGATATTTCAAATTATTGGTCTAAATTAAAAATTGGAGGTATTCTTTTGGGCCATGATTATTCGGGACATCCCTTGCATCGTGGGATTGTGCAAGCTGCCAAGGAAACATTTGGCAAGCGATTGAAAAGATTGGAAAACTCTCGTGTATTCATGGTACAAAAAAAGACAAAGGAGTTACGCTAGATGGGACCAAAGGATAATATTGCAGATACAGCACGCTATTCGTTAAAGATAGAAGCTTATCAAGACAATAAGACATTATTTCAGAAGACTGGTTTTTCCCCTTCGATTGCAAAAAAAATTCTTCCCTATGCTTGGCTTACGGTTTGGGATGTCTATTATTTATTTCGCTATGCGAAGAAGATTCCACAGAATGGTACTTATCTAGAAATTAAGAGCTGGATGGGAGCATCGGCTGAGCTCGTATATGGAGCTACTAAACTTTCCCGAAAACAGATTAATCTCATTAGCATCGGACCAAATATTGATGAAGCATTTCTAAGAAAGACTCGTACAATCCCTCGCTTTCGCTCAATCAAATCTCACGCTTCTGCAGCTAAAACTCAAATTAAAGATAAATCGGTAGATTTATTCTTTCTGGATGGAGCTCGCAGTTATGAATTCGTGAAGCGGGATATTCAAGATTATTGGCCGAAATTAAAAATTGGAGGGATTTTTCTTGGCCATGATTATTCTGAGCAAAAAGAGCATCGAGGCGTTGTCCGAGCTGCCAACGAGACATTCGGTTGGAATTTGCAAAAACTAGAAAATTCCCGGATGTTCTTGATTAAAAAATATCAAGATGATTTGTGGGCTGACCGAGTCGACGGTGGTAAAAAAGCTACGGGTCCACGAAAACATGACGTAATCATTCCATATTTTCATGGTCAACAGAGAACCTGCAAATGTATTCAAAATGTAATTGAGCATTCAGAAAATTATCGGATTATTGCAACAGCCGATGGTTCTAGGATCTCAGAAATCAAAACTATAGAACAGACCTTGGAGACCACCGAGCGTTTCACTCATCTAATCAATCTTGTAAATATCGGTTTTCCTGGCAATACGAATCGTGCTTTAAAGATTGCTGATGCTAAATATATTACGGTAATCAATAATGATGTCACCGTCAGAGAGAATTGGCTAAAAAAACTAGAAGAAGAATTTTTACGATGTGGCAAGAACTGTTTTATCGGTTCCTCTGGAGCCGCAGTTAGCCAAATAGGCGGAAATACGAGTTCCGGTCGATTTCCCGAAGTCGATTATCTTGGCTGGTCCATCATCTTTTCCAGCAAAAAATGCTTTGATCGTGTTGGTCTCCTTGATGAGCATTTTAGCATTGGTTACTACGAAGACGTTGATTTTGGTCTACGAGCCAAGAAGCTGGGTATCAAAAGTTATGTTTTCTCTCCACCAGTGAGTCACGATGGTGGATTCTCGATGAATAAAATCGAGCCATTACGTTTGGGTCACGCCCGAAATGTAAATCTTGCATATCTGAAGAAGAAGTGGGGCTTTAAGTGAAGAAGAGTTTTCCACTATTTGCGACATATTCAGACTATCTGGCTTATCAAACCAAGCATGCATGCAGCCTCGAAGGTCAAATACCCCGGTACAAAAAAGGCCAAGAAAAATTCATCAAAAAAGAATTCTTGAATATTGATCGAAATGCATCCATCCTTGATTGTGCTTGTGGCGATGGGACTGGATTGCAATGTTTTAAATCACTCGGTTTTAAAAATGTTGTTGGCATTGAATTATGCCGGAAGAAAGCTCGATTAGCACGAAAATCTAAATTTAAAATTTTTCAAAAGGACATGCACAATTTACTTTCGGTCTTTCATCCCAGTACATTTGATATTATTTTTTCATCTCATACTCTCGAACACGCTTTTGATCCTAATCAAGTTATCCGAAGCTTTCATGAACTCCTTCGGTTTCTTGGTTCTATCTTTATCGTTTTGCCTTATCCCGATGAGGTTGAAGACAAACATCGAAAAAAGGCTCATTGTGGTAGCGAGAAATTGGGCCTTACTATCAAGGATGAAGGGGAAACTGCAGTCCAATATTTCCTCAATCGGGAATTTAGACTGGCCTCAAAGAAGTTTAATTCAGAGCGCGAACCTGAAATTTGGCTGAAGCTAGAAAGAATATGAAAATCGCAGCAAATTACTGTATCTATAATGAAGCAAATTATATCGGCTATTCGCTGAAGTCGATCTACTCATTTGTTGACAGGATTGTTATCCTAATTTCTGACTTTCCATGGAAGGGAACAGAGAGCCTACCAGATGAGACTCTAGAAATTATTTATGATTTTCCTGATCCCGAAAAAAAAATCATTATAAAAGAGGATCGATGGCAAAATCAGGAAACAGAACGGAATAATGCTCTCGCAATCAATCAATATTTGAAAATGGACTACTATTGGGTCATTGACGCGGATGAAATCTATGATGCTCCAGTTGCGAAGAAATTAGTCGAAGAAATAGAGAAGCATCCAGAAATAATCAATTTTTACTGTGGTTGGTGGACCTACTGGCGGAGCTTCTATTACCGAATTGAACCGCCAGAGATAAGTACTTTTATCATCGGACGAATTGTTCCGTCATTCAAATTTAAGTATGCAAGACAACCAAGCAAGGGACCAACCCATCGTATCAATTGTTTCTTCCATCATTATTCTTATGCTCGACCATTTGAGCGGATCAAGAAAAAGATGACCAATATTAGTGGTCCGGGAAGTCCGATACAAACGGGATGGTTGGAAAAATTTGAAAACTGGCCGCAACACAAGGAGACAGAGAATTTACACCCTTATTGGACCAATCACTGGCAAAAAGCGGTTCGGATAACTTGGGGAATTCCTAAAGTCCTGAAAGATCATCCTTGGTCGAAAACGGAGATAATTCTATGAAAATCGCAATGGAGATGTTGACTTTCAATCGATTGGAATTTACCAAGATCGTCTTGGAGAATTACTTCAAAACCACCAAAATCGAACACAAGCTATTGGTCTGGGATAATTACTCCACTGATGGAACACGCGAATGGCTGGAACAAGTCGCCAAGAAAAAATACCCGCTCAAAGTCCACTTTAGCAAACAAAATGTCGGAGTTCCGCAAGCAATTCGGGGTTTCCTTCGTCATTCGTTCGTCGCAGATGCAGATCTTGTTGGGAAAATAGACAATGATATCTTAGTCTGTGATGATTGGCTCGAAAGTTTTGCTGAGGCCATGGAAAAGATTCCAGAACTCACGGTTGTTGCTGCGTACAACGAAACAAACCCACCAAAGTCTTTTCGAGATTATAATGGAGTATTCATAGCACCTTCGCTACACGGAATGCAAGGTAGTTTATGGTTGGCAAGACGCTCGACATTCAATCGATTTCCCTTTGCCGAAAATGGGTACGCTGGCAACTGGATTTACTTTGGTCGACTAGGAGCTAAATACAAGCAACTGCTCGGATATCATCGGAAGGTGCATTATCAAACAGATGCACGGCAATGGGGCAGAGGTAGTCCATTTCCTGATTTCGATTATCGTGATTATTATGCAAAGATAGCTGCCTATCGAAGTCATAAACATATCCTCCCGAGTTCGAAATCTGCAGGAAAGCCTCAGAAACAGAAACCAAAGATAACAAGAGGACGCCAAATGGCGAAAACTCTATTGATTCTAACAACTGCCGGACGACTCCACTGGCTAAAACAAGCCATAGAAAGTCTCCAGGATGCGATAGATGTATTGGTAGTTGATGATGCAACGCCCGAGAAAATTGGCATTCGTAATTTTTGCAAACAGGAGAAGATTCAATTTATCACTAAACCGGAACCAAAAGGACTAACAGATAGTTGGAACATCGGATACCGTTATTTTGTGAAGCATGGTTATATTTATTGCATCTTATCCAATGACGATGTTCGATTTGCCAGAGGTTTTTCTGTTGAAATTAAACATGCATTAAACGCTAAATTTTCTCTCGTTGGACCGATTACCAATGAACCGGGTCCTGCCCTTCATCAAGGAATTAAAAAATTTATTAGAGCAAAACGGGACTGGAGCAAAGTAGATGAAATTCGAGAAGTGCTCGTCGGAAAATTTCGACACGATCGATTCCAACCATCTACAGAAGTAAATGGTTTTTGCTTTGCTTTCTCTAATGCAATTCGCCAATTTGAATTTGCATCGGGCAATTTGTTTAACCCAGCGAATATAAATGTTGACAATGAATACGATTTGGCGAAGCGGATTCGAGGAAATAGTGGAAGGATAGCAATTTGCAGGACAGCGTATGTCTTTCATAAAAAAATGGGAACTTATAAAGAATTAGGATGGCAGACTATCCCTGGCCATCGCAATCGCCTCTGGACTTATTCTAAAGATGAAGTGAAACAGAATGAAAATCTGCCAATTGAAGATAACAAGCCAAAAGAAGAAGAATTGAACATAAAAAATTTACCCTTAAGCCAATACATTGATTGGCTGCATGAAGGAAAATTTTTCTATCTCCCAAGATATGGAAACTCGGAATGGGGATCTATTCTTGAAGGAAAACACTTATACAGTCAAACAGAATTTTTCCCTGAAATTCAGAATGATTTGAAACGGAGTCTGGTGGAGAACCGTAAATCACCAGTCATATTTGGAATGCAAAATTATACGATGAGACTATTTGGAAAAGAGATCAAAAATTTCTTAGAACAGAATGATTTATTGGAAAGTACATGGGTAAATGCCGATGTCTTTCATTATGCCTCGAGAGACGGACTTCTGTTTCCCTTAATTCGAGAATTACAATCCAAAAAAGTAATAATAATTGGCCCTCATTTTTTGAAAAGATTATCGGAACAAACTTTTGAATATCTTGAGTTCATTGAAATTCCAGTTCAAGATTCCTATAAAATAAAATCCAAAATTTCAACAGCAATTCTAGAAGCTAACTCGAAATTTGGCGATGGCATCATTTATGCTTTCTCTGCTGGAGCTGTATCGAATATTTTTATTAGTGAACTTTGGAGGCAGATGCCAAAGAATTTTCTTATTGATTTTGGCTCACTCTGGGATATTTTCTGTGGGATACGATCCCGTGGATATATGTATAAGAATGTATATAAGGAAGCAAAACTCAGAAAAAATTTGGGGGAGGAGTAAATGACGATCGGCGTTATCCTCCCACATTTGCAGCAATTTGGAGGTGTCCGCAGGTTTTTAGAGGTTGGAAATATTTTTATAGATCGCGGGATTGATTATACAGTCTTTGCTCGCAAAGGCCAAAGTTGTGATTGGTTCGATTTCAAGGGACCTATTCGAGATTGGTCAAATATTTCAGCTGACCGAATGCTGATTGGAGATGGACCCAATCTTCGAATTTTGCCGAGAGTACGGAGTAGAATTTATGTCTTCGTTATTGCTGGAGGCCGATTCATCCCAATGTACCAGTCAGTCTATGGAAAATATTCTTTCATTTTGAATAATCGAGTGTTTCAACGATATTTTCCTAAAGCTTATTTAGTCGAAGGCGGGGTTAATATTCATCGTTTCAAGCCGAATAAACCTCGAGTTCCTTCTAATAAAGTCCGAGTGTTGTTTTATGGGGTTCTAAGAGAAGGCAAGGATACAAAATATATCAGGCATTCGCTACAGGGGATTCCAGGAGTTGAACCAATTTCCCTGCAAGGCTTGAGTGATGAAAATTTGGTAAAAGCCTATCATAATGGGGATTTTCTTGTGACTTGGGAAACTCGTCCAGGTTGGAGCAATATGGCTGCAGAAGCCCTTGCTTGCGGACTAACAGTAGTAACCAATGGGATAAATTGTGAGCCATTTGCAAATCGAGTAATTAAGACAAACGATTTGAGAAAATTCTTCTCAAATCCGCATAACCGAATGATTAGAAAACAACATTCAATGGATGATTTCAGTTGGGAAATTGTTGTTGATAAACTGACTCATATTCTCTCTCGACCAGCTCAAAAAAAGCATCATAAGCATCATCATGCGAGATAAAAATGAAAAAACTCCTGTTCTTGACTTTTGGTAAACTAGATACTGCTTCAAGCCGCCTCATCTGTTATGAAAATGCAAAGTATCTGCGACAACTCGGATGGGATGTAAAGATCAATGAAGGCAATGTTTCGACATTCGATGTTGTCGTTTTTCAGAAACGTTTTTCCCATCGTGATTTACGAATAGCCAAACAAGTTCGTGGCAAAGTTGTCTTGCAATTAAGTGAAGCATACTATCTGAAAAATCCTGGATTTCACCATACTCTCATGAAATTCTTCCCATGCACCCATGCTATTGTAGCAGGTTCTACACCAATCCATCACTGGTTTTCAAAACACCACCGAAAGAGCGTTGTTATCCCGACAGGCCTTGATTTTGCAGCTCTTCCTAAGGGTATAAAGAAAACGCCCATAAAAATTTGCTGGATCGGAAATAAAAAAAACGAAAAGTACCTTCGGCATGTAGTTGGTCCGATTAATACTCTCTGGCGGAAGCATAATTTCGAGTTCAGGATAATAGGCGCACAAATGCCGCAATTATCATTCGCCCGAAAGCCGAATTTCATCAAATGGCGGCTTGGAGCTGCCGAGAAACAAGTATCTGAATGTCATATTGGCGTTGCACCACTCAATTGCGCTGGCTATGAATTCGCGAAGCCACCAAGTAAACCTGTATTGTACATGGCACAAGGTTTAGCAGCTGTTGCAACAGAAACTCCAACCTATCGAGAATTGATTCGAGATAATGTTAATGGTTTTCTAATCCGAAATAATGATCAGGCTCGTTGGGTACGGGTACTTAATGTAATGATTCACGATGCAAAGCGAAGAGGAGCGATTGTAGCTGCAGGAGCTATGGCTTGCAAACGATATGATGCGCCAAATATTGCGAAACAATGGGATACATTCTTGAAGAGTTTATAATGGATGAAAAAACAGCAGAATTAATCCAAGAAACCATGGACAAACCGAGATGGATTGCCACTGCACAAGCATTAATGAAATTGCTTGATCCCCAGATTGTTAAATCTTTTGGTGCTAAATACATTTGGTGGGGTGATTATCATTGGAGGCTTTATTATTCCAAAACAAAGAATAAATACATGGGCCATGTTGACTACATTGTTGATTACTTTCGAGAAAGAAAAGGTCGGCTCTTGGATATCGGATGCGGCGAGGGGTTGATTGTAAAACGAATTATTGATGAGAGTGATTTGGAGTGCATTGGAATCGATTCGTCTCCCTTGGCCATTGAACTTGCGCACCAGCATGGAATGTCGAATTGTGTGCTCATGCCTTTCGAAGAATTCCCCGAAAAGGAGAATTACGATTACATTTTTCTGGGAGATACTTTAGAACATCTAGAGAATCCGGAACTTGCATTGAAAAAAACTAAGCAGCTATTGGCTGATGATGGCACTCTATTCATTTCGTTCCCTACCCAAAATGTTCTGGGAATTGGGGATCTTCATCTTTTCACCATAGAATCTGCTCGAGAATTAATAGAGCTTTCTTTCACAGTCGAGTCTTTTGATTTTTGCAAGGAAGAATTAAACCAAATGTATTTCGCCGCACGAAAACCAGAATTTTTCTACCGGAAAAACGAAGAAGGCTTGAAAGAACAGGAATCAGAATCTCTCGAAGGAGAATCAAGTGTATGAGAAACTGAAAAAATTGGAAACAGAACGGAACCCGATCCGCGTCGCTGTTGTCGGAGCTGGTGGTTCTATGGGAAAAGGCATCTGTCTACAAACAAAATTGACCCCGGGGTTACAACTCGTGGCGGCAGTTGACATTAATGTTAAAACTGCCGAAGAGGCTGCAAGCTTAAGCGAATACCCGGGAGTTTTGTTTAATAGTGAATTATCCCAGATTTTCAAGGAGATTGATATCGATGTACTAGTCGAAGCAACAAATACCGTGGAGTTCGCTGCCGAAGCCTGCATCGAAGCACTTAAACGAAAAATCCATGTAGTACTGATGAATGCGGAGGTGGATTTGCTTTTGAGGCCATATCTTCACCATCTCGCAGAGGAAAATGGAGTCGTAATTACCAGCGATGCGGGCGATCAGCACGGAGTAGTGGCACGAATGGCTGAGGAAATCCAGATGTGGGGCTTTGATTTAGTCATGCTGGGGAATATCAAAGGTTTCCTGAATCCCTATGCATCGATCGATGGAATGCGAAAGGAGGCAGCAAAACGATATCTCAATGTGGTCCAATGTGTGGCGTATACTGATG
>Ga0114925_10000150_pt1 | contig 26082 bp, 26 predicted proteins | sample SumtaG_2_FD_87287 | JGI IMG/M metagenome (GOLD analysis project Ga0114925, IMG submission 87287) | Deep subsurface microbial communities from Indian Ocean to uncover new lineages of life (NeLLi) - Sumatra_00607 metaG | ecosystem: Environmental > Aquatic > Marine > Oceanic > Sediment | place... | reverse complement strand
TCTTCCTCGTCTTCGTCTTTAACTCTTTTCGGTCTCCTTGGCATTAGGCTCTCTCCTCAATCTTTAATGTAAGATAAAGATTTTTATATATACCGTCTTGTGTCATGAGTTCTTCATGAGTTCCTATTTGAGTAATTTCTCCATAATCCATAACAATTATTCTATCAGCATTTCTAACACTCGATAATCGCTGAGTAATTAAAAACGTTGTACAATCTTTAAACACCTCCTCAAAATGCTTCTGAATTTCATATTCAGTATCTACATCAACAGCCGAAAAACAATCATCAAGAATCAATATTTTAGGCCCTATCGCAAGTGCTCTTGCAATCGCTAATCTTTGTTTTTGACCGCCAGACACAGTCATTCCTCTTTCTCCCATTTTCGTCTCATATTTTTCTGGTTGCTCTTCTATAAATTCGTGTATGTCAGAAGCTATTGCTGCCTTTTGAACTTCATCAAAAGGTATTTCTTTATTTCCGAAAGCTATATTTTCTTTTATTGTGCGAGAAAAAAGCAGACGTTCTTGAGATACATATCCAATTTGTTTTCTCAGCGATTTGAAGGTGACATCTTTAATATTTATTCCATCAATTAAAATTTCTCCTTTCGATATATCATAGAAACGTGGGATTAATTTAACTAAAGCAGATTTACCAGAGCCAGTCGCCCCAAGAATAGCAATATTTTCTCCTGGTTTAATTTTTAAATTTATATTTTTAAGTACATAATAATCGTCATCCTCTCCACTTGGATTAAAAGAAAAGAAGACATTCTTGAATTCTACTTCTCCTTTTATTGGAGGCATTTCAATTGCCTCAGATTTTTCTTTCACCAATATTTCTGAATTTAAGATATCGGTTACTCTTTCAGCAGTTTCACTAATCTGAGGCATATTTGCGATAAATCTGGTAATATAATAAAGTGGTTCCACTGAAAAATTCATCACTAAAATAAATGCGAAAAGCTGCCCGAAAGTCATATCAGCCTTTAATACTAGATATCCACCAACTAAAAGTACAAATAAGAATGCTATGTTATCAATAAGATAAACTATAGGATCAAATGTAGCTTGTAATTTGATAATATCCATTGAGTCTTCATAATAATCTTTATTTTTTTTAGTAAATCTGTCTATCTCGTGATTTTCTCTAGCAAAACTCTTGACAACTGTTATACCCATAACATCTTCTTGTATTGTATTTGTAAGATCAGCATAAGTTTCTCTAGATTTACGAAACACTGGACGCATTTTTTTTCGAAAAATTAACAATATATAAAATAATGCTGGTGAGGTAATTACAACATATATGGCTAATTCCACATTAATCATAAAAAGAACAATAAAACTGAATATTAAAGTCGCCATTTGTCTTATAAAAAATTGTAAGTTATTTCCTAGAAACTCTTTTAGATTATTAACATCGCTAGTTGTCCTAGACAAAAGCTCACCAGTTTTATTTTCATCTAGCCAAGTCCAGCTCATTATCTGGATTGTAGAAAATAAATCATTTCTGAGATTATAGATAATTTTCGAACCAATGTGCCTATTAGTGTATATACGAAAGCCAAAAATTACCGCCGTAATCCCCTGAATAATTAGAATTATAAAAAAGATTGGTAAAACGTCAAATATTGGTTTTGATGGATCGACTAAAATATCCATTATAGGGCTTAATAACAAAGGTAAAGTCAAAAATAAAATAGATTGAATAATTCCAAAAATTACAATAATAATAAACAAAGGTCTGAATTCCCATAGATAAGATAATATCTGTCTTAAACTCGTTTTATATTCTTTAGTAAGAAATCTTTTTCTACGCCTAAAGAAATCCGTTTTTTCTTCTTGAGCCATATTTATTAGAAAAATATTATATTAAAAAAATAGTTTTATAAAAACAACATTTATTAGACTGTTTAATTAGGTTTTTAATAATAATACTATTTTATCCTCATAACAACTCAATAAAAAAACAATTAAATCGGTGGCCTCTTAATTCCTAAAAGTAGAGTAAATAATTATCTAAGGTTTGCTAAGAATTTTATTCTTAATAATTTAACTAATAGGAATATCCCTTATTCTGGACAAATAGAGCTAACTCTAAGGTGTAATGCTAAATGTCCGTTTTGTTCCTTTCATTCTTTACCTGATTCTATAACGAATGGAGAAATGAGCACAAAACAGATATTATTTTTAATAGATCAAATAGCAAAATTAGGTGTAAATGCTCTTACCTTTACTGGAGGAGAACCGACATTAAGAAAAGATTTGCCAGAAATTATTCATCATACTGGAATAGTCCATGATTTCATGAACGGAATTGCTACTAATGGATATTTGATGCCAAAATTGCTTAAAGATCATAGTTTTGAAGGGCTCGACTATATATTGACCTCTATTGATTATCCTACTGCGGAACAACATGACAGGATGCGTGGAATAAAAGTTTTTGATAAAGTTCTAAAAATGATAGAATTAGCAAATAAAAGAGATATAAAAGTTTTAGTTAGCACAGTTGTCATGAAGGATAATATTCATTTACTTGACCAAATTTGCGAATTGACTGAAAATCTAAATTGTTCCGCTGAATTATTTCCATGTGAAGATATTATTCGGGAATTCCCTAATAAATTATGCCAAATAGTAAATATTAAGGATATGATACCAAATATATCAGAATGGGCTAAAACTATTCAAAATCTAAAAAAAGAGTTTAATCATATTTTAACTGACCCCTTTAGCATTCAAGTTGTAGAAAGTGGTGGGTTTGGAGGTTATCCAAATTACTATCAAAATACTCTGCGTTGTCATGTTGCAGAAGCCCTTTTATTCATAAGCCATGACGGTAATGTAATATTTCCATGTAAAATTCATCCTTTATTAAATATTAATGCTTTTAAATATCCACTCTCTAAAATTTATTATACTAAAGAAGTGAAAGAAATTATGAGCAAACATGACGGTTATGACTTCTGCTCACATTGTAGGCTAGGCTGTGCAATTGCTGCAAGCTGTGCTACTAGCTGGAAAGCAGTTTATGCAAAATATATTAAAGGATTCATAGATGGAAATTTAAAATGATAATTTAAAATTCATTTTATATTTATTAAAAATAACTTATAAAAATTTAAAGAACTTATATTAAACCAGATATGCTGAATATAATTCTTATTTTGTTACCTTTTATTATAATTTTTATTCTTATTATAGTAATCAATAGCAATCATATATTTCACGGTAGTTATCTCTGGGAATATAGTAAACCTGCTTTTTATTTTGTATGGCGGATTTACATGAGAATTGAATGGGCGGTAATGATTGTTTTGTTCAAGTTGGGTAGCAGTCGATTAATCCAACGGTCAAAATTTTTAAGGAAGTTTCTTGTTAAAATGATTTCAATCATCGGGGATGGTGAAGTATACACATTGGAGGAATGCTATAAAATAATCGACATTCTTTATAAGAATTATCCCTATGTATATGTAGGCATGAGAATATGCTGTTGCCGCCAAGCAATGCAATACTATGATAAAGATATGTCAAATATTACAGATCTAACATTTGTATACTCCGAAAAGCCTGGTATAAAAAAACGCATGGAATTTACAAAATTTATAAGTTTAGAAGAAGCCAAGCGATTATTAAAAAAATTTGACCATGAAGGGTTCGTTCACACCATGTTTGGCGCGTGCGCTCGCTTTATCGATGGATCAATCAATCTCTCAATATGTAATTGTAGTCGAAGAAGAAATGGGAGAGGAAATGGCTGTGTTCCGATGGCTTTATGCATGGATTATGATGCATATGAATACCATAAGCCGCATAATCTCGCTATTATAGATCAAAATAAATGCACAGGCGTAAAAGACTGTGGTGAGTGCATTCCATATTGTAATTATGATGCACGTGTCGTTGATCCCAGTAATGGAAAAATTAAGATCATAAATAATAAGTGCCTAGGATGCGGATTATGTTTGAGTCATTGTCCAGAAGGCGCAAATACTATAAAATTTCTTCCCGAAAATAAAACATGGTTTTATCAAAATATGTTTCGAAATATTCGAAAATATTATAAGAAAATTCCGGAAGAAAGGCGCCCCCAGCGCATTCCAAAAGTTATGGAATATCAATCTAAAAAATAGAGCTATGTGAGAATAATGAGACCTAAAGAATTATTTGAACAGTGGAAAGGAAAGGAACAAAAATTACAAATATTGGAACTTTTCTTATATCTATCGTTAGCTACGCTATTTTTTTATATTTTTAATACTAACATGTTAATGTTTGGAGTCTTTGTATATATTGGATTGGCGTGGTTGGTATATAAGACACCTAATCGGAAGCTTTGTTTAATTACTGGTATAATTGGAGGAACAATAGGGTTTTTGACTGAAGCCTGGGGATGTCCTAATTTAATTTGGAATTGGACTGAACCACAAATAAGTCTATGGTATGTATATGGAAAACCAGATGGATTTCCTATAGAAGTGGTAATTGCATATTTTGCTTCTGGCTTTTGGATTGGAAAAGTAACTCTTATTCTTTTTGAGCCTCAAGTGGAGGAGACAATCCAATTTTACGAAGAAAAAGGTTATCAAGACACTTTAAAGTTAAGAATTTTAATTGCTATAATCATTGATGTGATTGGATTAACAATTCTCCTTATTGAACCAATGTATATTCAATCCATGTTATTGATTATGGTTGGAACTAACATTTTTTTAACACTTCCTAAAAAGATAATGGGCGTTGTATTACCTTTCGCTATTTTTATGGGTCTTATAGGCTTCTTTTTCGAAAATTTTGCGACTGGTATTATTCCAGGCTTTAGTGTTTGGGAGTATGATTTAACTCTTTACGCTTCCTTAAAAATTCCTAATCCTATTATAGGCGTTGCACCGATATCCGCTTTTTTTGCATATACTGGATGTGGATTTGTACTTTTTTCCTTAGCTTTCGCATTAAATAAGTTCTTTAAATAGAAAAATATGAAATCTCTCCATAAAAATGATAGAGTTTAAAGTATTAGCAAAATAAAAATTATAAAACAAAAATTTAATTTAAATTCCATTTTTCCTTATATTGTGATATTATAATGGCAGACGAAATTATTGTACTTCAGATAATGTTTATTGCAATCGGAGTGGTCGCTCTTAGTCAACTTCTCAATCGACTTTTAGGATTAAAATCAAGTACGATGAAAGATATTAGAGATAAAGCTTTAAACCTTCAAACGAGATTAGCAAACGCCCAAGTGCTAAATGATAATCAAATGGCACGAGATCTACAAATGGAGACTATGCGATTAATGAAAGATATGTTAAAGAAGCAATTAGTTCCAATGTGTTTGAAGTGTATAATTTTTATAGGGATTTTAACAGTTCTTAATTTTATTTATATTGACTATGGTTCTAATTCTGATTTCTTTTTTGGTATAGGATGGTTTTGGCTGTATTTCTTATTTGCATTAGGATTTTCTCTTATTATATTTCTAATAAAACTTATCTATAAAAAAGCAACTGGTAAAGAAGATGATCGGAGAAAATTTGCTAGAGAAATTGCTGGCATGTTATCACCCGGAGCAGCAGGAGCTGGAGGACTTTTTCAAGTGCCTGGTCGATCAATACCACAACAATCTATGCCACAGCATGTGATGGAACCTACTACTACACAATCAGATGCGTGGAAGGATCGTATTCATGGTATTACTGAAATAAAAGATTCTTGGAAAGATAGAATTAAAGAAAAACCTTCAGAACCATCTAAATTCTCAATAGATTTTAGTACTCAACGAATATGTCCTGGATGTGGTGAAACTATTCATATTGAAAATAATTTTTGCGATTATTGTAGTGTTAATTTAAAAGATATTGCCCCAATTGGAGATAGCGATGAGATTTTAAAACAAATGGCCATAACAGCATTAATGGATCCTTCTGCTTCAGTAAGAAAAGAGACAATTGATTCATTAGGTGGTTTTAAAGAAGAAAAAGTCCTTGGCGTATTAACACGTGTTCTTTTAAATGACTCAGATGATAAGGTTAGGAAAGAGGCCGCTGACGAAATAGGTGATTTACATCATCAAATTTCTACTAATGCTTTAAAGAAAGCTCTTAATGATGAAAGCGAAAATGTAAGGAAGGAAGTTATAAAAGGCTTAAAAAAAATTAAAGAGAAAAATAAATCAGAAGATAATAAACATAATTAAATAGATACACTTTTTCATTAACCTTTCATTCTTAAGGTGAAATTTTTGGAAGAAAAGACAGTCATTAATGAATCCAAGGGTTCTGAATTAAAACGACAAATGATCCTTTATTTTACTTTTGCTGTTTGTATGATAATTTTAAATTATTTTATTCAGAAATCGAATCAATTATTGATTTATCCATTTATGTGTGCAAATTATGGAGATATTGGGCTTATTCAGACTTTTTATTTGTCAACCGACCCATTCATTATGGGTGAATTAATCGGGTCAATAGCCGCAGTTGGAATTACTTACATAGTCAAATTTTTCTTAGATAAGTATATTGTATTCAAGAAATCAGGTGGAAAACTCAAAGATACATCAGAAGAGTTTGCCAAATATTTTGTTTTTGCTATAATTACGACTATAGAAAATATTGGAATACAGTTCCTCTTGACGAATTTTTTAGGTACTCCTTTAGAAATAAGCATGGTAATTGCATTATCCATTGGATATACGACTAAATTCTTATTTGACCGCAAATATGTATTTAGCAAGGAGTACTAATGGCTATTAAAAATTGTTTTATTTTGAATTGAAGAAAAATGGGATTTGAAGAGAAGTATCAAAAAGATAAAAAGTACTATGATAAAAAAGTTTTACGCCCCCAAAAGGTAAAACTCTATCGCGTCAAGCATTGGATCTTCGATTTTGGAGGAGTTATGATTGAGGGTCCAAAGGTGGTAACAAAATTAATTAATATTATAAATTTGGACTTAGGTACTTCAATTTCAAGAGAACACCCTTACATTATGAAAATACGAAGACGGGTAAGTGCAGGTCTGTTATCTGGTAAAGAATTTCTTGAAAAAATATTTGAAAAGTTTTATTACTCAAATCAGAAAAAAAAAAGCTCAGCAAAAACCAAAAATGTAGATATCAATCATTATCTCGAGCTTTGGTTCAATAAATATACTGAATTAACTCAATTAACCCCTGAAATGGAGGAGACTGTAGAAAGGCTACACAAAGCAGATTATCATGTAAGTTTAATGTCCAATACTTATGATGTTCATGCAAAAAGTAATAAATTAAGAGGATTTTACGATATTTTCGATAATGTATTTCTCTCTAATGAATTACGTATGAGAAAGCCCGATATTGAAAAATATAAGTATGTTTTAAAAAAGTTAGACTCAAAGCCAAAAGAATGCATATTTATTGATGATAAGTTAATGAATTTGGTTCCCGCAAGAAAATTAGGTATAATAGTTATCAAATTTGAATCCTTCCATAAGTTTCAGAAATATCTAAATGAATTAGGTATAGAAGATATTGATGAAGATATTCGACAAAAAATTAAGCAAAAATATAAGATCTATAAAACTTCCAAGAAAGACTTTAAGAAAACAAAGAAAAAGGTTAAAAGTCTAAAAAAAGAATTGAAAAAATTAAAGAAAAAGAAGAAAAAGAAGAAATATAAATATCGAAAAATTAAAAAGCAACTACGGTTTGCTGAAGCTCAATTTAAAAAGAAAAAGTATGATTATAAAAGACAAAAGAAAATTAAAAAAGAAGTCTTAGAGCCGAAATTCCGTTTAGAGCAAGAGAATGAAACTTAAAAACTTCTAACTATTTATAGTAATAAGCTTATATTATTAACATTCATTAATTATGAACTTAAAAAATTATATCACAGGCAATTTTTCTAAACGAGAATTCACTCATATTGTTATACCTGCTTTATTGATAAGTTTTTTTTCTTTTCTTTTCCTTGCGTGGGTATTCTTTCCTCCAGAACTAAACTATAATATTTTTAAAAATTCTATTTCACATTTAGGTTCCAAGGAGGATAGTCCAAATGGCTGGTACTTTTTTTCCATTGCGATAATGATTTGGGGCATTCAGTTAATCCCTATTATTCTTTATATTCATAGACGGTTGAAAAACATTTGTAAATTTACTACAACCATCGGAACATTTTTCGGTTTGCTCGGGTGCATTTTCGTCTTTTTTATTGGGATTATTATAGATGACAGTTCAATTATAATTTTTGACGCTGAAATGAGCAGAGTTCATGTAATTGTTGCGGCTATCGGAATGGGGAGTATAGGCGTGTGTATTTTATTTTATTATTTCCCTATCTTCAAAGATACTTTTTTTAAAAGAGGAAATAGACAATTTCCATTCGTATGGGTTACAATTGCTTATACTTTAATCCTTTTCGGGGGATTTGGGATGGGCATTGCAGAATTGATTAAAGCTCAACAAGATATAGGGTGGCCAGGTCCAGGATTTTTGTCATTTACTTTTTGGGAATGGGCGTTAATGATAATTTTTAATATATTTCTATCAATGGCAAGTTTTTTTCTACCGGAAGAAGTTCAGATGCTAAAAGATAAGAATTAAGATAATAAAATGGATGATTTAATCTTCCCATTTTAGATAAACATAAATAATTGCCGCAATAAAAAGGGCTACTAATGTTCCAACAAAAATAAATATTGAAATATCAAAATAATCAACGCTCCATGGCCCCACGGTCATACCAATATCAAGCCCGCCTTCGGTTTCACCTGAAGAGAAAAGCCAACCCAGCATACTCCCAAGAACACCGTGGATAAATCCAAGAGCTACGATGTTTCTATTTTTATCTTCCATAAACACATAGGACAGAAAAATCCCTAAGAACCAAGTAATACCTAATAAATACCATGAGGGAATATGAAGCAAACCAAAAAAGGACCCGTTTAGGAAAGCTATCCAGAAGCGTTTCTTTTTTATATCATCTGGATCTTCAGCTGGGCCAAATCCTTTTCTTACCCTGGTTCCAAAGTAGGAACTAAATAAAATCTGTTGGATTGCGCCCCAGAAAATATAACCAAATACACCCAGAGTAAAAATTATAGGGTTAAATAATAAAAATACTTCAGGACCATTTATGATAAGGGCACAAACAATCATTAAAATAGCTAATGGTATGATAATTTTAAAGGCCGTTAATAAAGCGCTGAAAAAATTATCATATCTAATAATAAAAGTAGCAAATATAAAAGAAATTATTAAACCAACACATATAACAAGAACTGCGCCACCAACACCATTTTTAAGTTCAAGAGCTGTTTCTTCATTAACGCCAACGAAACCAGCAACTTCAATCCAAAAAATATAAGCGGCAACCGTAAGACCAGCAATTAAAATGCAAACAATCAAAATCAAGATAATCTTCTTGGATTTTTTTGCTTCTTTCAAATCTCGATAAATGTAGATTGGATTGCCCAAACCCCACCCACGCCACTCATCCTTATGGATATTTGGACCAATTAAAACTAGGATAATACCAGCTATGACCAATAAAATAATACTGAGAGTACTTAGCCAATCAATTTCTAATAAAACTGCTGGATATGCAATCAACCATAAGTCTACTAAAATAAATGTCATAACTGCAAAAAATTCAATAAGGTTGGATTTTCGAGTTTTTGTTTCTTGTTCGAGTTCTCCAGAGGTATTTTGAATTGCTCTTACCCAATGAGCCTTTCCCTCGGTTAATCGTTTATTTTCATCATTCATTAGAGAGTACCAAATTAAATTTAATCCTAAGAAAGAAAAAGAATGATAAAATAAAACTGCAACTAAAAATAATACAAATAAAAAAATTAATCAAATGTTATTCTATTCTTAAATACCTGAATTCCTTTTCCAGCAGTTATTTTGTATAAATGAATATCTGAGCTATGTTCAGTTCCTCTCATTTTTCGTACTTCTAAACCTCGATATCGTTTAGCCCCTTCCCTAAAATAATATAACATTATAATTCCATCAGAAAGAAAATCTTCGATGCCAAATCGGCTAATCCCTTTACTATTTTCAGGTAATTCCGTAGTGATCATTGTAGTTATATTCTTATTTCTTATAATCTCTATTAATTCTCGAATTTTTTGTCTTAGTTCCATATCTCGATATTCAAAAAGTAAAGCAGATAAAGGATCAATGACTAAACGACATCTATCCTCTCCTATTCCCTCTAATAACGCCCTTACTTCATCAAGATTTAAAGCAGGTATGTCAGCTAAAACTAAATCATCGTTCTCTGCGAGTTTATTTAAATCCATACCAAAATTTGACATAGCTTTTTGTATAATATCGATATCCTCTCCAAGTCCAATATAAATTCCTTTTTCGTTAAATTGCTTAATCCCTTCTACTAAGTACTGCATACATAGAGTTGTTTTTCCCGTACCCGATGTACCTGAAACTAACACTATAAAGCTCTGAGGTACACCTCCTTGGATTAACTCGTCCAAACCAGGTATTCCAGTCACTACACGTTTAAAAGCCATTTTTTCGCACCTTTTTATTAAGAATTATTTTATTATTTATTCATTATTTTTAATCCGAATAATAAATAATTAGTACCAATTATAATTAAAGATTACAATTTTTAATACAAAATAATTTGCATTAAACTTAAATGAATTTAAGGTGATATTTATATCAAGAAAGAAAATGAAAAGTATTAATAAAATTTAATAGAGTAAATTGTGATGTGATTCTTAAGATGTCGGACAATGGACATGACCATAATGATGAGGATCAATCAATTGTTGATGCGTTAAGTGCTTTAGGATGGATGGAAGAAAAAGAAGAGCCAGTTAAGGAAGAAGAAACTCCTATGGACCATCTTCAAAGACAGCTTATTTTATTCAAGGAACAAAATAAAGAACTAAATGGAAAAATAAGTATACTTTTAGAAGAAAATGACACGCTTTCTGAACAAAATAGTATTTTACTTCAAACAATCGAAAATCATAAAGCGAGATTAGAAAAAATACAAACAAGTACAGCAGGCGGGGTTGATAAAGAAGAACTAATGGCATATAAATCTCTAATTCAAGAAAAAGACGAGGAAATTCAAGAAAAACAACAATATATTCAAAAAACGTACGCTACGCTACATGAAAAAACTGAAACTGAGAACGCGCAAAAAAAAGAAGTTGAAAGACTTAATTCTCTCATATTAGATCAGAATAAAATAATTGAAAATTTAAATTCTCAAATTGAGCCGTTAAAAGAAGATCAGTCCGGAACTCAGGGAATAATTGAAAATTTAAATTCACAAATTGAGCAGTTAAAAGAAGATCAGTCCGGAACCCAGGGAATAATTAATGATTTGAATTCACAAATTGAGCAGTTAAAAGAAGATCAGTCCGGAACCCAGGGAATAATTAATGATTTAAATTCACAAATTGAGCAGTTAAAAGAAGATCAGTCAGAAATTCAAGGTATTATAGAAAAATTACAGGAAAAAGAAACTATTATCAAAGATCTAAAAGAACAACTTCAGTATCTTGAAAATGATACTGTACAAAAATCAAAATTCGAAAAACTTAATTTATTAATAGAAAAAAAGGATGAAATAATTACCGAAAAAGAAAAAGCTATATTTGAGATGGAGAATTCATTGACCTCTACAAATCATAAAATAAATGAATTACAGCAACAATTAGAAACATTCTCTCTTGTTAAAAAAGACTTAGAAAAAAAGGAAGAAAGAATCAAAACCTTAGTTATAGAAATTGAGGATTTAAAACAAAATATTATTGTAAAATCTGAACTTGCTGAGCATCTTGAAGAAAAATTAGAAGACCATATAAAAATCAAATTTCAATTAGAAACTAAGGAAGATTTATTGAAGCAAAGAGACTCTGTTATAACCGACTTGAAAAGGAAATATGATGAAGCAGAGAAAATCGAAGATAAAATATTGAATGATATGCAAAAGGTCAAAGACGAATACATGAAACTTGAATCTCAACTTAAGAAAAAGGACACGGAGTTAGCTAATAAAGATCTAGAGTTAATCGAATTAAAGAAAAGAATTAAATTATTACGCAGAGATATGTCAAAATCCTAAAAACTTAGTTAATCTCTATTCTTTTAATTAAAAAAAGATAAAAAATAAAAATTTAAAACATTATCAAAAAATTCTTTTATTTAATCTGCTGAGAAAGATAGATCACTTCTCTCTCCACGAACATCCGCATTTTCCGCACATATATTTCTTTCCATACATCCTTGGATAATCCAAGATGATGTTTCCCTTATCAATTGATTCATGAATCATATTTTTATCTTCCAGACCACATCTTGGACAACGTCGACGTCCTTCTGGTTTTTCTATGGTCAAAATACTATCGTCAACTCTTCCAGGTATGCCCGGAGCGGCACTTGAAGCGGCAATTGATTTAAATTCTCGAGAAGATGTAGTTTCAGCTACAACCTCTGCCTTCGGCTCTTCTTTAGCGGTATCTGCTACAGTTTCCACCTTTGGCTCTTCTTTAATTGTGTCGACTACTTTAGACTTAAGTTCTGGCTGGATTGCCTCTGCGGCTTTATCAGCTTCAGTTTCAGGCTCTAATTCAGATTCTGCTCTTAATTGAATCGCATCCGATTCCTTATAATCCACTCCTCTCTCTAAAGCGGCTAAAAACTCTGTGTCGTCGCCTTCCTCATAGATCGTTTCATTTTGAAGTCCTGCTCTATCTGCATCAATATGTCTTGCCCATTGACCTGCTTTAACCTTTTCCTTTACACTGCACGTATTTCCTTGCCATATATAAATTTTATTTCCTAAATCCGCTAGAAAGCAGTCTTCTGAATCTAAAGATTCTTTCTTGAATGGAACTTGTATCATCTTCATCGTATCAATACCTTCAAATTCTTCTGAGCTTACACGATAGAGAACATTTTGCCATTCTTCGAATCCAGCCCAATCGCCTGTCGAGACATCTTTAAGTAAGGTTTTAGCGATGTTCTTTTCTACAATTTTCATTGCGCCCATAGTACTAAAAAGTTTCATGAAATCACCACTTTCTTGTCCTTGATCTACTGTAATAATTTTCGCAGCACCGCCTCGCTGTTGGTCCAATGTTCGAGCTTGGGCTGCCCCAGTTGTCTTCTCATCAATGCTACATTTAGTACCAATCCATACATAAATGGTTCTCTCATCATCTACGAGGTAAACATCGCCAGTAGAGAATATAGGTTTCGAGATCTCTTGTAATTCACCTTTGTTTATCATAAATAATTTCATAATTTCCTCTTCTTTTTTTTTTTTTTTTGTATGATAATATATTAATTATAGCACAATCTTTATAAAAATCTTTTTAGAACATTCTTTACAATAATTTTTCAGATGTTTTTTTAAAGATCGTTTAGTGCTAAACTTACTCTTTTTATAAATTCTGGAATTTTTTCAAGGTCAATCGAGCAGTAAGCAATTCGTATTCCGTTAATATTATCATCTTCTTTTTCGATGGGGATAACTCCAACCTTATATTTCTTTAAAAGAAGATCTGCGAATTCGGTTGCTTTAGTTTTTTCGGGATTGATATTGACAAATAAAAAGAATCCCCCTGAGTTTGGATCAACTGAAACATCCGGAGAGTCAATCTTTGAGAGTTCAGAGTTGATCAAATCGTATCTTTTTTTAAGCAAAAGTCTCACTTTTTCGCGTTTCTTAATAATCGTATCCATTCCTTTATCTATAAACATTTTCAGAGCGACCTCTTGATAATAATGGTTAGTGTTTGAGATAGTACTTCGGTTCATTCCTTCCAGCTTATTATTTATTTCAGCTTTAAGAGTTTCTAATTCCTCATCATTATCTGTCCACTGTGGTTTTATTCCGATTGTTACAAAGCCCACTCTTCCCCCATAAGCAAGAAGTTCTTTTGAAATTCCATCTAATTTGATCGGAATGATATCTCCTTCTAATTCGAGTATGTCATAAAAAATAGATCTATCTATGACATTTTCGCCATATACATAGGGCTCATAAGCATCATCTATTAGAATTATAAATGGTAAATTAATTATTTTTTGACTTTTTTTAAGAACTTCGAGTATTTGACTAAGTTCCTTTTTAGTTGGACAATATCCTGTAGGGTTGTTGGGAAAATTTAGAATAATGATGATTTTATTTTGCTCTTTTGCCATTTCTTGTATAGCGCTTTCTAAGCCTTGAGTGTTAAATTTACCATCGATAAAGAAATTAAATGACTTAATTTTAGCGCCAATGTTCTTATTAATGATATTGTCATAGTTTCCCCATCGTTTATTTGGAGAAATAATATATTCGCCGGGATTTAACAAAAAAGAGCATATCATATATATGCCATTGGTAATTCCTTGCGTTACAATTGGTAGTGTTATAGAATTTTCTAATGATTTCAATTTACTTTCTTCACTATAGTTAGATTTCTTAAGAATCCATTGCTTCCAAATTTTTCTCATCTCAGCGACTCCACCAATAGGGGCATAGGTGACAATAGATCTAATGTCTAAAGTCGAATATTCCTTAAAATCCTTTAAATAACAGGGGACCCATTCCTCAGACCCCCCATCAATAAAGTCCTTTTCAAATCCAAAGGCAGTCCCGATAGTCCCAATTAATTCTGCTTCTTTCTTGGCTCGTCCAGACCAATAAAATATACCATCTGGTAAGAATATTCTTTTTCCTAACTCAGACAATGCAAAATATAGCGGAGTTTTATTAATTATCTTGAATTCCATATTTATCTCATTAATCTATTCTATTTTTAGTTGATTTAAGTATTGAACAATTGTTAATTAATTTTTGTTTTTTTCTTTGATTATTACATTATTATTAAAAACTCTGAAAAAAAAGTTAATTATTATAATTTTTTTTAAAATCTTTTCAAAATTTTATAAACAAATTACATTTTAAAATAACAATATTTAACATAACTAAAAACTTTATTAATCAAAGAAAGATATTCTCAGAATCAAAATATTATCATGACTAATATAATCATTATTGATGATAATTGGAGTGAAGAGATATTAGCAATTGCTAAAAAATTCAACCATTTTGCGAAAAAAGGTTCATTAAGAATGGTTTCATTTATCATAGATAAAACTTTCGACATTTTGTCAGATGATAAGAACCCAAATCAATTGAATGCGGCGAAACTGCTCCAGCGAATAAGAACAATTAATCCTGGACTAATTACTCCTTATATTAGTACATTACTTGATGCTAAGATTGGAAAATCTATTTTGGATGATGATAACTTTATAGTCCCCGATTATACTAAATATCCTGTCTCTGATAAGTCCGACGATGATAATGCAATTTACGAAAGTGAGGGAGAAAATGAAAATATCTCTATTTCTAATTCCATAGAGAGCTCAACTGATGAAGAATTAACTGAGAAAAATGAGGCCTCAGAAGTGTCTGATATGGGGAGTGCTATTACGACCTGGAAGTTGACAGAACTTATACAATTTAATATTGTGAAAAATTTAAAGCATATTAAATTTATAGAAATCGATAGGAAATCCTCTTCAAAAAAATGTAGTTGCGCAGATGGTTACTTTGAAAAAGATCAATCTGATATATGGGCTTGTGAGAAGTGTGGCGCACCTTACCATGAGAATTGTGCCAAAATCGTAGCCATTTTTGAAGGTAAATGTAGAATTTGCGAAGCTTGGTTTTATACTGAAGAAAAAAAAGTAAAAGATAATAATGAAGATACTGAAAATTAAATATTAACAATACTATATGAGAATTATGAGTGATCAAAATAATTCTGAAGGTTCAGAAGATAAGAAGACGAAAGAAAATTTGCTTACTAAAGGCCTTAAAGGGTGGAATAATTTTGTTTCGGGTCTAAAGGATGGCTTTGAAAATTTTCAAAAGTCTCTTGAGGAACAGCAAAAAAAGAATAAAGAAGAATGGGATAAGAATAAAGAAAAAACTTCAAAATTCTTTAAGAAAATAAAAGATGATTGGAATAACAAAATGCATCAAATAAAAACCGATATTGAGAAAAAACAATTAGAGACAAAAGAACAATGGGACGCAAGAAAGCAGAAAATCAAAAATGATATGGGTAGTTGGCAAGAGAAAGTTCGTCAAGATTGGAAAGATGGCGTTAAAGAATGGAATCGAATGTCAGCAAAGGCTTACTTGAGATTTTTACTTTATATAATTCCAATTATAGTTATTCTCATTATAATTATAAGACTTCTAGGACCTGTCATTTAATAATAACTTTTCTAACTATTATAATACAATAAAATTGATATTTTGTATTATTTTATTTTAATTATTAAATTTATCTAAAATGTTAATTCTATGAGAATATTTCCCTCCGACAATAAGAAAATAGTTATAAAAGTAAGCACCCAAATGATTACAGATGGTGTAGCCGAAATTTTTTACGATAAAATCAGAACTTTTATAAAGGAGGTTGCGGATTTAATTCACGAAGGATTTTCTATTATAATCGTTAGTAGTGGCGCTATAGGCTGTGGTCTTGCGAAATTAGGCTTAACAGAGCGTCCAAAAGAATATAAAAAGCTCCAAGCGATTGCGTCTGTAGGGCAAATTCATTTAATGAGCATATATCAAGAAGAATTTAATAAATTTAATCTTAATGTCGGCCAAATCTTATTATCTGCTGATGATACGAAAGATGCTACAAGACGTTCCAATGTTAGAAACACTTTAGACGTACTTTTAGAGAGAGGTATAGTACCAATACTTAATGAAAACGATTCGGTTGCTATCGAAGAATTAAGATATGGAGATAACGATACGCTTTCTGCATTGGTTGCTATTCTATTATTCGTTGATCTTTTGATAATTTTAACAGACGTAGAAGGATTATGCGTAAAAAATCCAAAAATCCATCCAGAATCAGAAGTTATTAAACAAGTAGATAAAATTGATGATGATTTAGAAAAATTAGTTGAAGACATTGATGGTGGTATTACTTTTGGGGGAATGAAATCAAAAATTCATGCCATCAAGAAACTAACCAATATAGGAATTCCTGCGATTATAACATCATTTAATAACGATAATCTGTTGAAAAGACTTTTACAAGGAGAAGAAATAGGTACTTATTTTGTTGCGCAAAAATAAATAAAAATAATTAAAAAAAAATTATAACTTTACATTACTTAGGTAATCTATATGACAATTGGAGAAGAAATGAAAAAAATTGGCGAGAACGCCCGAGATGCGGCTTTCATATTAAAGAATGCATCAACTAATTCAAAAAATAATGCATTAATGAGGATGGCGGAGGAATTAAGAAAACAAACTGTTAGAATCGTTGATGCCAATAAAAAAGATTTAGAAAATGCAAAAAACAATAATTTAGAGCAAGCTAAAATCGACCGTTTAGTTTTAAATCCAGATAAAATCAATAAGATTGCACAAGGTTTAGAAGAAGTTGCCGCCCTTCCCGATCCAATTAACGAGGTTCTATCAATGTGGAGAAGACCCAATGGTATGGATATTGGTTTACTTCGAGTTCCATTAGGGGTTATTGGAATTATATATGAATCTCGACCAAATGTGACCGCTGATGCAGCTGGGTTATGTATAAAAGCAGGGAATGCTATAATTCTAAGAGGAGGTAGTGAAGCAATTAATTCTAATATTGCAATTGCCGATATTTTACATAATTCAGCAGTTAAAGAAGGTCTACCAGAAAATTGCATTCAAATTGTGAGAGATACAGATAGAGATTATGTAGGAGCTATGTTAAAACTGAAAGATTATATTGATGTAATAATTCCAAGAGGAGGAGCCGCCTTGATTCGACGAGTTGTCCAAAATTCCACTGTCCCTACAATCGAAACCGGGATTGGGATTGTTAGCATCTTTGTAAATTATGATGCGGATTTTGAAATGGCTAAAAAATTGATTATTAATTCCAAATGTTCTTATCCTGCGGTATGTAATGCATTAGATAAAATCTTAGTTCATGAGGATATTAAGGAAAAATTTATCCCGTTTATTGTTAAAGCTTTAGAAGAAAATAATGTCGAAGTTAGGGGCTGTGAGACGACAAAAAATATTGCCAATTCAGTTATGGCTGCAACTGAAGATGATTGGAATGCAGAATATTTATCATTAAAAGTTTGTATCAAGACAGTAAATGATATTAATGAAGCGATACAAGTCATAACCAAATACGACTCTAAACATACAGAGTCTATAATTACGCAAAATTATGAGGACTCAAGGAAATTTCTCTATGAAGTCGATGCCGCTGCCGTATATGTTAATGCGGCAACTCGTTTAACGGATGGAGGAGTATTTGGACTCGGAGCGGAAATTGGAATCTCAACTCAAAAATTGCACGCACGAGGTCCAATGGGAGTAAATCAATTGACCTCCACCAAATTTATTATCTACGGAAACGGACAGATTAGAGAATAAATCCAGCAATACTGGAAGGTATTATTAGAATTTCATCGCCATCTTTAATATTATATTCATTTAATGGCCCCATCTCATCAAGTGTAATCCCTTCATGAGATAAATGAAAATTAGCAGGCATAAAACCATAGAGTTTTCCAATGGTCTCCTTAATATCATAGATAACATTTGCGGTATTAATAGTTAGTTTCTGCCTTTTTTCTCCTGGTCCGATTGTAGATAAAAAGTAAAGAACTATTTTTTGTCCTTGACCTATAGGTCTTCTACCAGGTGTTTTTGATTTAATCTGCCATATATTATTACTCACTTCTCTAAAAGAACCGGGAGTTTCTTCTAGATCTCCCTCTAATAGCGCTTCCTCTGTAGATTCTTGAATATCCTCGAAATTATCTGACTCTGCTATACTTTCTTCGTTTAATTCGATTTTACTTAAAAGACCTTGGAGTTGCATATTCTCTTCTTGAAGAGCCATCATTTCATTCATAAGTTTCTCCATAATTTCTTTTGCTAAATCCTCAGAGAAGATATTACTATTTTCCAATTCTATAATATCAACTGCCCTAATTTGGAGTTGTGCGTCTAAATATAATATTGTGAGTAAATCCTTTAAATTTTCTTCTGTTGAGTGTAAAAAAACATATGGGAAGGGATATCTGGTTCGTTCTTCTGCTAAATTGCTCTCAAGTGTTATATTGTGTGTTTTCTTACATTTTGGACAATTATATATTCTATTTATGGTTGATTGTGGAGTCTCAGTCATTTTATTATCTATATTTTAATTATAATAATTAGAGATTACTCTTAAAGTAATTAAATTATTGCTTTTGTTTTTAAAAATATTAATTTTTTACATTCATTTCATTGTCTTATAGAATCATAAAAGACATTGAACTATAGCTGAAATTACATTAAATCTATAAGGAACATTAAATAACTATAACTCACATGCTTGATATTTTTGTATTATCATTTTTAGTCGCACTCACCGGGGCATTATCTCCTGGACCAGTATTAACTTTTACGATTTACAAATCACTCGAAGATAAAAAGAGAGGGTATTTAGCGGGGTTTTTCATAATATTAGGTCATTCCTTATTGGAATTTGGTTTAATCCTCGTATTATTACTTGGGGTTTCAGTTTTCCTTCAAAATATTGTATTTTTAACGATTCTTGGCATTGTCGGAGGAATACTATTAGTTATTTTTGGGTTATTTGGAATTAGAAGCGTTTATAAGAAAGAAGTTATTATCAATTTTGATATTTCAGAAAAGGACATAAAGGGCTATAAAGGAAATAGTTTCTTGGGAGGTATTATTCTGAGTTTATCCAATCCTTACTGGACATTCTGGTGGGCGGCTACAGGATTAGGTCTAATGATATCATTAGGTATTTCATTTGATAATCCCGCGGGGGTCATGTTATTCTTCATAGGACATATATTAGGGGATTATATTTTTTATGTTCCAGTTTCGATATTTGTATTTCATGGGGGTAAATCTTTAAATCCGGATATATATAAGAAGGTGTTAATCGCTAGTAGTATTTTTATGATTGGTTTTGGGATCTATTTAGCAACAAGAACTATACTGTTTCCTCCCGTTTAAATTATAATTTTAGTAATTAATTAATCTTTTTTCTTAATGCTTGAATTGCCTTTAAATAGACTTTCACAGGTATAATTTCTGGCCTTTGGATAAATTTAGCTGGTAAAGGAGTATCACATCGAGAACAAAGGGTAGAGTTCCTTAGCCAATCCTTAAATTCATCTGCATGAGCAGGATACTTACAATGAGGACATAAAATAATCCCTCTTTTTTCGTCATTTGGAAGTTTTGGCAATTGAAAACAAAATATACATTTAAAATCGTCTATTGAAAGAGCTCCTGCTTTTGGTACTAAACTCCCGAGTTTATAGGTCTTCTTCTGTAAGCTAGTTGATTTGGTTTTTGTTTCTTGTCTTCTAACAGTTGTTCTAGTTGTACCTTGAGGAGTACGTCTAACGCTGGTCTGTGTTATTCTTCTGGTTGTAGTTCGGGGGGATGCACTCACAGTTGTGGCAGTTCTAGTAGTAGGAGCTCTCTGTAAGGCATCGATTTGACGTCTTCGTTGAGCAATATATTCTGGTGACATTTCTGATAAAGGATGTCTTGAGGTTCCAATTCCGTAGATTATTAAAAAAAATAGCGCAATTAAGCTTAACATTAAAAAGATTAAATCAAAATAAATTTGAACAGGTGATAATGTAAAATAATCTGAAATTAAAGTAGAAAATAATGGATTAAGGATTCCAGCTATAATCCATAAAACAGAGGCAATTATACCAAATTTCCGTGAACTAAATGATTTCCTTCCCACATGAACTAATTCAAATTTAGTAAAACAGCACTTAACAATATAAAGAGAATATAAAAGATATGGTAATGCAAAGATTAAAACCCAAGCGCTTAAGTAAATATTAACATCCTCGAGAAGATTTTCACCCAAAAAACCAGTATAATAACCCCAAAAATTAAAAGATAAACCTATTAATAGTGGTCCAAAAATAAAAAAGGTGGTATTTTTAGGAGAATTATATTCTCTAGCAAATTTTTCTTTCTTAATAAATAATAAGGTAAAACAAATCCAAAATCCAATAAAAAACCATGACAAAAACACATATATTGATGCTGATATAATTGCGTGTATTAAACCTATAATAATAGTTATTAAAATAATGGTACAATATTCACGCAAATTATTCAAAATATATCACCAATAATAAAAAATAATTGTTGATAATTTAATTAGTCTTCTTCATCATATTCCAAATAAATAGCTTTTCCATCAACAATAGGATTTATGAAATCGATTAGTTCTGGGAGCATCTTTACATTCAAATCTCCTCTAATATCGACAGGGACCTCAAACCATTTCTTAGTTGCTAAGTTGGCGCGAAAAATTTTGAAACCATAAGATTTGCCATCGATTTGGTAAGGATCTATAACAAGAGCTATTGCTTTATCCCAGTGTTTTTGATATTCTGATTGAGTATAGAAGTCTTCTTCAGAAATAAAAGGAGTATAACCTGGATGTGAATGGTACCAGCCACATATGAATAAATTATTTTTTCTACTCTCCTCATATGCTCTTACATGTCCAGATTTTCGATTTCTTGTAAAATCCATCTCAACATGAATCGCATCACCATGCCCTATAGGGTAAGCATCTTCTATAATAAGTATATTATTCTCCATTCTTCCAGAAAGAAGTCCAATGACTTCCACCCAATTTTTTTTAGAAATTTTTTTATTAGCATATTTTAAAGCGTGACTTGCGATTTTTAAAACTGCTTTAACAGTAATATTAATTTCAGCTTTTTTCACAGCTAGTTCTTTTGGAATCTTTACAAGATCTGATTTTGCTATAGGTTTCACTTTATTGACCTTTTTCTTTGCTATCACATTTGAGATCTCTTTAGTAATTTCATTTTCTTCTAATAGTAGTTCTTCGTATATCTCATCAAGAAGCTCCTGTTTAAGCTCTTGTTTTAATTCCTCCTTAATCTTCTTTTTAATAGTCTCCTTTAAAGATTCCTTTATATCTCTGCCATTTTGACTAATAAGTATCACCATTTTTTATTAGCATATTTATTTACAAGATGTTTTACCTTCTTTTCAAAGAATTTTGGCTTATTCATCATTTCGAGAGCTGCTTTTTTATTAAAAACATCTGTGGGATTTACATATTTGCCACGAGTATTTAACATAGCTATTATAGAGCGAACTACTGTAACTGCTGTTTTTGAAGGTGACCAGCCTCCTTTCTTACCCATTAAGCTAGGATCAACAAGAGCAAGACATATATTCCTTTGACCTTTATATTCGTTTGGTTTTGGCCAGAAATTTGTGCCAAATTGGAGTATGGAGCCTTACAAACGGAGGTTGCTTAGGATATTGTGAGGGGAATCTCATTTCAAGCCTAAATAATCCTCTTGCGAATACAGTTCCTTTTGGTCCCTTTATGGTTATAGCTAAATGATCTATACTTTTATTTTTAGGATTAAATGGTTTTAATTGAACGAGGTCACCTACTTTGAGCATTTTCTTTAAGCCAGCAAAATCTTGCGATATTCTACTACTTCTCAAACTCATTTTTTCTCAACCTCTAATTTTTTTGTTCTTATTTTTTATATTTTTATTTGAATTTTTATTTTGAATTATCTCTTACTTTAATTTTAAAGTTATAAAAACCTCTCCACCTTTAAAGCCTGCGGCTGTTAGAAATTCTAAATTCCTTAAACCATTCTCAATGGAATTCTCATCTAAATCTACCATTCGTATATTATTAAAATCTAATGATGTTATAACAGGCTCAAAATCAGGATCGAGTTCAAAACCATTCTTCTCAAGGATTTTAATTATATTGATACAGGGTGATTGAGCACTTAATTTTACTGAAACTCTACGGACTTTATTACCACATTGAGAACATTCATTATTTCTCTTTTTCTCTATATGATAGAACATCATGGTAATAGCATTAAATATAACATAAGTTTTTACAGGTTCACCTAAACCCTTATGTCCTTGTTGCCAGTGAAGAACTTTTACAGCTTCATGTGATTGTAATGCTGAAATGACAGCATTTATAGTAATAATTCCAGGATCATGTCTATCGATTATTTTTACAATATCATCCTTACTATACTCAGGTAAGAAATTGTGTTTTTGTACTAAATCATTAGCATATTCCTGAATGAAATTGATATCATTAATATCTTTTGGTTTAGGATCTTTTTCAAACTTTTCCTGAAATGCCATATTTCCTTTAAATACACAATGTATTCTTTTTCGAGGTACTCCTACAACTGTACAAGCAGCCATTTCATCATTCTCGGCAACGGGAAGGGGATTACATTCATAACAGGCATTTTCATAAGGAAAAATTGTATATAAATGACCATGATACCCAGAAACGCCACCATCTACTAATGGCTTTCTAAATCTTACTGCTTGAGAATTTAAGTTTAAACGAGCATTCATAGAATCAAGACCACCAATAATAAGATCTGCTGCCTGATAGATCGCGGGATCAAGCCTTTCAAGAGAAGTGTAATAACCTTTTATAATAATATTTGGATTAATTTCTTTCAATTTACGGGCCGCCACCACTGCCTTCGGTTCTCCAGTTTTTGCCCCCACAAATAGAATTTGTCTATTCAAATTTGAATGTTCAATTATATCTAAATCAACAAGATCTATATGCCCAACGCCAAGCATAGCTAAATTTTTAGCTATTTCACAGCCTAAACCTCCGACACCTGCGATTAAAACTCTTGCATTTTTCACTAATTTCTGAGACCAACCTTCTAGACGAAATTGACGATCATATAGATCCCTTTCCTCCGTGGTTAATTCCGTATTGAAAAAATCTGAACCCTTATCCATTTTTATCATCATTATTAGTATAAATAAAAAAATTATAAAAAAATTGTAGAGGGCATATTACCCTCAATATATAAATTATTTAGATAGATATATAGTTTATCCAGCTGTACTAGCAGGTATTAAAAGAATGTCATCTCCATTTGCAACACTATAGTCACTAAGAGGTGTGTTTTCATCCATTGTGACTCCCCCAGATGATAAATGAAAGTCATCTGGATTTAAACCAAAAATATTTCCGAGTGTCTGTTTAATATCACCGATTAAATTACCATCATTAACAGTTAATTTCTGTTTCTTTTCACCAGGACCAATAGTGGACATAAAATAAAGAGACATCTTTTTACCCCCAGAAGGAGTTTTAGAGGCCGGGGTTTTTGATTTAATTGGTGCTGGATCATCTTCTATCACTTCTAATTCCTCATCAAATTCATCTTTAAAACTCATTAACATCACTTTTTTTTATTTTTATTTTTTTTATTTGTTCTAAGAAACTTAATATTAAGGTGTCAGCTCGATATTAAAAATGACTATGGAATGATTGTTAAGTGTTTTTTTGAAGTTATTTTAAATTGTATTGAAACAATCAAGAATTACAGAAGTACGATATTATAAATTGAATAAAAGAATATTAATATATATAAGGTATATTAATTTGGTTTAGAGAGAAAAAAGAGCAATAAAAACCGGACTATTTAACATAAATAAAGTAAGAGTTTATGAGCACCCCGGAGAATGTAGAATCTGTCGTTCTTGGATTAGTAAAGGAATATTTATCAAAAAAGACATTCTTTTCAATCAGAGAAATCATTGAATTTGTAAATAATAGAGTAAAGAGAAATCCAAATATAAATAGGAATAGAATCGAACTTATCCTAAAAGCTCTAATTAAAAAAAGAGTAATTCTTCCTGGAACTAAATTAATGAAGGATAACATCGTTGAAAATCCTACTAGGAATAAGATTCTTGGCTACATTCGGAAAAACCCGGGTATTAACATCAATGAAATAATGAAAAAGCAAAATATCGGAAGTAATCAAGTTTTATGGCATTTATCTGCGTTAGAAAAATTTCAATTTATTAGATCCAGGAAAATTGGAAACAGAAAAATATTCTTTAAAATTAATTCAAATCAGGAACTTGATGATGTTTTCTACTACTTGAGGGTGGATATTGTTCAAGAAATAATTCAATTTATGCGTAAGAAGAAAATTGCTGTAAAGATTACGGATATTGCGGATGGTCTAAAAAAGAATCATAATACGATTAAAAAATATCTCGATATCTTAGGAAATCTGAGATTAATAATTATTGAAAAAGAAAAAACGAGGAGTGTCTATAAATTAAATATGAAAAGATATTCACAAGTGGTTAATATTGTCAAGAAAAAGTGAATTTGAAATCTTAACTATCATTCCACAACCATTTAAATTATAGAATAAAGATCCAAAAGTTGAATAAAAATTTGAAGAAAAAAACCATGAAAAGAAGCACAATAATAATTAGCCTAATAGCATTTTATGCTATTTTTACCATAATTTATTTTCTATTTCTTGCCAATACAAACCTATATTTTGTGTTTATGATTATTGGGAGTGTTGCTGTCCTATCAACAGGTACTGTATATGCAGTTATAGATCATCTAGGTAGTCAAGATGAACGAGAAAGAGAAAGCCAATTCATTCCAAAACCAAAATTTAAAAGAAAGGCTCCTAAATCAGTATTAAAAGGCGCTCCTGAGCTTGATATTATTGAAGAATATATAGATGCTTTTCCATCCGTACAAGATTATATAGACTCAGATGAGAGCTATGAAGCATTTGAGAAAATAGAGAACTCAATTTTCTCAGTATTTAGTGAAGAGGAATTATCTAAAATAAAACTCTTAGGATTCACTAATATTGAATATATTCAATTTATAAGGGAAATGTTATATTTTGATACAGAAGAGAGAGAAACTCTAATCGAAAATATGTTAAAAAGCAGAGGTAAAAGGGGTGAGGAGATATTTTACACATCACCACTTAAGACTATTGAATTATCAGACGCAATTCGAGTGTTTTTGGTATCATTAATTGAATCTGGAAGTAAAAAGAAGTTATGCATTATCGAAACCTCTGAGACGATAAGCGAAGTTAAGGAAAGAGTTGGAGCATTATTAACCTATAACTTGGAGGAGTTTATCTTATCTTCTGGAGGGAT
>Ga0114925_10000149_pt1 | contig 26309 bp, 39 predicted proteins | sample SumtaG_2_FD_87287 | JGI IMG/M metagenome (GOLD analysis project Ga0114925, IMG submission 87287) | Deep subsurface microbial communities from Indian Ocean to uncover new lineages of life (NeLLi) - Sumatra_00607 metaG | ecosystem: Environmental > Aquatic > Marine > Oceanic > Sediment | place... | reverse complement strand
CTAACTTTCAAGTGTGTGCACACTCGTGTGAATTTCTGGATATATGATTATCAGTATGTTACAATGATTTCAATTAAATAGGATGAATTGTACTAATAGCCGGAATACTATCGAACATCAACGGTATAGGAGTGCGGGTTCCCCTCTGACTTTATCTCTTTAAGGCGCTCAGGGGTACAGATGTAATACTTAAATGCATCAGATGCATTTGTACTTTGCCTGGGTAATAGTGCTGTGGGCTTACGCTCGCTAGTTTTAACCTTCTTCATGTTACCTTTGCCATCCTTCTTAGATGGCGCAAGCTCTAAGCTACATTTTATCTCAGCACAGTTGTGTGCATCGATACGTATACGCTCAAATGAATCGTTTGTCTCGGATAACATCTCATTCACCAGCATATATTCCTCTTCGTGATAAATGTTGGCCTGCCCAATACTTTCTAATTGTACAATCCATCCGGTTGACTTACTCTGCTTATCATATTCAATATGTTTTTTTAACCAGGACGCCCAATCTTCCTTAAGCCGATGCATGTTATTACCAGCTCTATCGTATCTCATTATAAGCTTTTTATGCCTGTGGTGCTTAAAGAAGGATCTAAACTTTTCAGCAAGATCAGGGATTTGCTCAGGAACTAATACATAAAGAAACTTCAAGCCTCTGTCTATATCTCCTTGAATCTGCCCAATGTACATACTATTCATATTTCCGAAGTCAACGCCACATGCAAGAGGTTTATCATGCCTGCAATGAGATAAACCAAGTGAAGACTCAATTAATTGTTCCTTCATTGAAAAGGATTTATAATATTCCTTATCATAACCATCGTAGTAGAAATGACGATCCTCAAGTTTATTGTAAAATTTAGCTGATTTACGAAGCTTAGGTTTGATACTGAACAAACCTGTCAATACATCCAACAAATCAGTTTCAACCTCATTAAAGAAATATTCAGTGGTTAATATATCCAGATTGACAAGACTAGATGTAACATATGCCAGCGTCAAGTCTTTACGAGTGCGTACATGCCTTTCCTCCCATTTTGCGAGCTTTCGCGTTGCATTTGCTATTTTTTTAGGATCTTGTGTGTCCAGGGCGTGAACATACTCTATTTTTATCTCGTTTAGAATTAAACCAGTCTGCAGAGCCAACATAGCCCTTTTTTTATTCATTTTGCCAAGAGTCTTTAATATCCAACCAAATTCCTTTTGATTGACATCAGGCATATCAGTAGTGAATGTATGTCCAAGATAATAGGGAGAATAACGAAATTTTGCAGAATAACCGCGATTAGCTTTCGTCAACTTAGCCATTTTTGACTCTGGGTTATATTTGACTTCATCTGCGAATAAATGAACGTAGCTATTACCAGCAACTGCTGAAGGATTCTCAAGACTAACGATTGTAAAATTACTACCAGTATTCACACATATTGTATGCTTATATGAAAGAAGCTTATTAAAACTATTCTTAAAATGTTGGGGGGGCTTTTCTTCAACGACATAATGAACACCTTCAACCCAACCCTTACGGTCCCAACCCTCTAAGAAGGTACGTATTATGTTTTTTTTGAGATTTACGTATGTATCTCCAACCATACAGAATGGAGCTCCTGGCATGTCGTAACATATATCCATTGCTCTCTCTGCAGCAATATCTGAAGTCTTACCACCTCCCCTACCAACAATTAGATATAGATTTTTTGGTTGGATTAAATCTATTTCCGCCTTAAATGTGGTAGCATAATGTAATACAGAGTCATCCCTGTACTTATCAATTTTCCGTTTGTATGGCATCTTGTATCATGAATAATGGACTTCCAGTTTTCTTTATACCGGCTTCCGCCAACAATCTTTCTTTTTCTTCATCTTCAGTTGGGAGCTGATCAATTAATTTAGCAACCAACGTTCGGTTTGGCTTAGGTATCTGAATATCAGTAGAATCAAGACTATATATCTTGATTGGCTTATCATAGACGGCTTTAGGTATATTGTCAACAATCTTGCATGCCAAGCTTCTCATCTCCATAGCTGTCACAAAAAGCTTTCTGATAATTTCGATATCATCAAATGTAGTTGCAGATAACATAGATGAGCTGATCAGTTCATCTAACTTATCTGCGTATACATTTGCCCAAGCCTGCTCATGAATCTCATTATCCAGATGGAACATGTTTATTGAGTGCTCAAAGGCTTTTATAGCATAATGCACTGACAAATTATACGGAGGTTTGGAAAGGAGGGATAGAATGGCTGATTTGCTTTCAAATCTGTTATACAGATTCCGAACTAGCTCAATTATTATGAGATAATTGATCATTTCATCCGTAAGATCACCCTTGCAACCAGTTGAGATATAATCCTGCAATGTTTCATAATGGAAATCAGTGATTGACATACCATGCTTCATATCATATGAAACATCAGGCAAATTCTGATAATTTGATATTTTAGTTAAGTTCCTCTGTAATGATTTGCTTTTTTTGAATTTCTCAATCTGTTGGGTTGCTGTGACTCCACCGTCAATTGCTTTTAAATAGATTTTCATTTTTGAATTCACCTCATTCAGTATAGGCAATCTATTACCTTCAGGGGCTTCAGTATTGAATATCATTTCAATCTCTGCAATTGAAAAACCAAGAGCTTTGGAGGCTTCTTTTATTTCATTTTCGGAATAATTAAACAAATCATGGTCCACAATTACTTCCTAGTTTGCATTAATATTTCTAATTGTTGTAATTCCCACTTATAATTGACAATTCTTTCCATCCTATGCCTCGTTAGTTGGCTATCAGGTGAATTATCAACTAATTTTTGATTTCTTCTTATATTTTCAAGAATTGACCTCTGTTTTTTTGGGAAATCTATGATTTTTGTGTCGTTCAGTTTATCAAGTGCCTTTTTTCTAGCGAAAATAGGATGTTTTCCCAGAATAACACCCGTTTTTTGATAATGGGTCAGTTCATCATGGATTTGACGGTTTAGAAGATAATCACCAATCAATTCATTTGCCGTATCTCGCAATTCCTGATCGTTTTTACAGTTCAGTAACTGAGTATGAGCCTTTACATAGCCGTGATAAGCCGTAATTCGGTCTGAGAGTAGTATTTTAAACTCATTAGGGCATGATTTATCCTGCAAGAATGGAAATTCCTCTCTAAGCTTCTTTTGAGCTGAAACAGGGATGTCAACATATTTAATAGTTGGTTTTTCCGGTTCCGGAACAGGGATTTTCACCAATTTGGGTTCCATTTTCAACTTATCATCAAAATTAGACCTGGTTATATCCAAAATTTGCGCAAATTCATTAAAAACGAGTTCTTTTAGGGTTCCTTTTAAGCCTGTATTAAGCGCTCTCTTGATATTGGCACTTCTACCATATCTTGAATACAATATAATAGCGGAATTGAGAGATTTGTCAGCTAGCAACCAATTTAATACGTCTTCTTTCATGATGATTTGGTTTTATTAAAAAAAGCCGGTTCAGAGACCGGCCTTTTTATTATTAATATATGGCTGTTTTTGGGTGGTCTGTTAAGATCTGCTTTGTTCAATGAAAATCCATCCTGTACCAATATCGAATGCCAAGAATGTAATCTGAGCATCTGTCAAACCTGACCATGTCACTCCATCGACTAACTGGAAATCGTTTGCATCTGTTATTTGTGCAGGATTGGTTCCTCCGCTTCCAAGAAGTGTGAAGATCATTCCGTGTACAGCATTGCCACATGTTGTGAGCACTGTGGCAACAGTGTTATCTTGTAATGCATACTGTCCAGGTCCTGCTGACAGATCAACTGAAGTATCATCAACCGGAACAGTATCAACAGGTGCTGCATAGATCATTGTGCCTAGATAATCCCCGACATCAACATTTTTATTACCCTCATTGGTAAGTGTAAAGAGTGTTGTATTGGTCTCATTGTTGTCTGTTGCCACATAGCTCATTTTGAGAGGTGCACATGGAGATCCGTATAGATCTTTCTTTGCACTTGAACAGTGTTCTATTATTATGCCAATATCTATGTCCAGCCAATTATAACGAAATTCCCGGATTGCGAGCTCTGATCCTGGGTGTGATAGTTCCAACGTCTGAATTATTCCCATTGCGTCCGGATCTCCCTCAGTAGACATTATTGCTGATATTGTCGAGGGTGTGGCATACAGAGTATACATAGATGTATTGGCTTTAAATACTAGCGGACCCGTTATGACGATACCACTGGCATCCCGTTCAAAACCTGAAATTACATCATTCCAATCAAAGAAGGTTATTGCAGATTTTTTATCCCCGCCTTTCCCTTTATTGCCACCAGGTTTGATTACATCAGCTGGGATATAGGAAAAAAACACTGCAGACAAACCAGGGTAAAAACTCAATGTAAATAAAGAAGCGGTAAAAACATATGCCAAAGCAGGCAATTCAGTTGCATGTCCAATTATTTGCCCCATTATAGTGGCAAATAGAAGTACTAATAATATTCTGATTATTTTCATGATTAATTATGTTATTGGGTTTTATCACTATTATTTTTTTCAGTCAATTGCTTTTTGGCAATTGTGAGAGAATATATAATGGAAGCCTTCTTTTTATCGTTTGAATGAAGATTGAAATAATCATATATTTCCCGAAGTTCGGGAAGGTGTAAATCAGGTGTAAAATCAAGCAATCTCTTTTCAAATTTTTGTTCAATGGCTGTCAAAATACCACCAAATTTCTTTACATCTTCCGGATTACTAACAACTGAAGATTCAATGAATTTGAAGGCTTTTTGTGCCATTTCAAAATCATTAGTTTCAATCCCTTGATTAATGGATAAAATAGAGCATTCGTAATCTATTGCCTGCTCAATGGCTGTCAAAATACTACCAAATTCCTCTACGTCTGCCTTTTTACTGACAGGGGAAGATTTAATGATTTGGTAGGCTTTTTTTGCCATTCCCAAATCATCAATTTCAAGCCCTTTCTTAAGGTTTCGAATAGCGTGTTCGTACCCACAAGTATCAAGCTGGAGTTTACGAGCTTTCAATAGGTCCTTTTCAGGTATTTTGTTTAATCCTTTCAGCAAAAACATTAAGCTACTCATATTGGACGGTGTGTCCCTATATGTAACCATTATTGCATATTGCCGTCTATCTGTTGAATATTCGCTTAAAAGCTTCATTCCATCTCTGAAAGTACGCCTCTTATCATCCAACCATTTTTCTATTTTCTTTGCCATAATATATATGATTAATCCTCCCCGTTCAAAACGAGGAGGATAATGATCAAATGATTCTAACCTCTTTCGAGTTCCATAAATACAAGGCTGCCGGTTGCTGTACTGGCATAAAACCTAATGAATGATCCGTCGCTTAGTGTCATTCCACCCTCTGAATCATCTAAATCAAAGTTTCCACCATCTGCAATTGTGGAAGAGTTTGTGTCAGATCCACCATGGATAGTATATTCCTTATCAGCGGTCGCATTGTCCAGATTCGTAATTATGGTTGGAACTGTATTCGTCTGAGTTATAAATATAAGCCCGGCAGCCACATCTGGAGTATCATCATCAGCTGCAATTTCAATTGCACCTGTTGCTGCAGTAGTTCGTTTTACATCAATTATCTCACCGGCTGCACGCTTAAACAGAGTGATTGTATCACCAAATTCCGGTGTCCAGTCAGCGGTCATTTCATCAAAGATTAAAGTTGCGGAAATTGTACTCTTATTGGCATCGTCAGAACCGCATTTTAAAATGGCGTAAGTGCCAATTGCCATGTCATCAATATCAGTAATTACTGTTGCTGCAGTATTTACTCCTGTTATGAGCTGATTGAATTGGGCGACACTTGGGGTTGTGTCATCTGCGTTAATAGGCAGGAAGTATGTGCTAAAATAACGTTCGTCATTAACCCATATTACCTGCTCAGAAAAATCAGCACCTACAGCACTGAGCCTCTTTTTGCCAACACCTATTGCACATACACCTTCTTTCCAAGCTGTATCCATAGTGAGTACTTTAGCTGAAGAATTCCAGCTAATATTTCCGAACATCTCTCCAGCTTTGAATTCGAAAAGTTTGATATTGCCTTCTATTGTTATGAAAATCCGAGCCGAATTCCCGGAATATGGTATTCCGATAACTTTCATTGACTGAATAAACTTTACTTTATCTGATTCAGGACCGCTGTAATCATTATTGTTACCATACAGTTGATTATATTGCTTATCATAAAATATTTTTAAATCTGAAGGTATGTAAGTGGCCAAATTACCTGTATCCCGAAATTGTTGAGGAACTTTCATCACCATCTCAAAAATATAATCAACAACATTTGTAAGAGACAAAGGAGCAAATTCAGTACTCATTAAAAAAGGAATCACTTTTAACTCATCAATTTTTTTAGAAATGTACGTTTGAACACCATCTGCTGCATTAATTGAGAGTCCAGGAGTTCCCTGTGTAGGCTCTATTCTTGTACCACGGATTCTTCGAATTTGCTGCTCATTATGCATTTTTTTGAACATATCAATAATCAGCCATTCAACGAAACCCATTTTTATAGCTTTCGAGCCATCAGGCTTGCTGAGATAACCAATCCACTGCTTTTCAAGATCTTTCATATTCTTGAATTCATGATCAACTCCGACATTATACATTTGTAATATCTCTGCCTCAAAGCTGAACCCCCCCTGTGGTACAAAATCCTCTTGGAAAGCCTGACTGAATTGGGTTGAAAATAATGTCGTTAGGACAGCTTGATCCAAATGCCCATATTCGAGAGGGAAAATCATGGATACATCCGTTAACTCAGGAACGAGATTGACGATATCATCCATTTTTCTTTCTCTAAAATATGCACCTAAATCAGCCTCCAATGCTGAATAATCGACTGAACCAACAGCTGCAATTTCAAATCCTTCAGTAGCCATTAAAGCAGAACGGGCGCGTGAATTCCACGGGCGTCCTTCTATTTGCTGCCACGAAACAGTTGTTTGACCATAAAGAGCAATTGAGTGATCAATGGCTCCCTGTGAAGAATTTCCAGAACCTGCAGGAGGTGGTGGTAAATCCAAACCAGCCAATTTTGTTATTTCAGTCTGAAGATTGGTTACTTTATTATTAGCAGCTGTAAGTTCAACAGCTGAAGATGAAATATCAGCCTGTGCAGTTGCAAGGTCAGCCTGTGCAGTTGCAAGGTCAGTTTGTGCAGTTGCAAGGTCAGCTTGTGCAGTTGTCAACTCTAAAGTTGGACCACCAGGATTTGAAAGTTCTTTGTCAAATGCAGAAATAAATTTAGCAGTGAAATCTTCACCATATTTTTCTACAAGTGCGCTTCTTTCATCAGTTGAAAGATTTGATTTCCCGTCTTTGGATGGGATTAGATCAATATTGAATTTTGCTTTAAGCAAGGCCGCGATCATCATTTTTGCTTGTTCGTACATTTTTTTTTTTTTAAGATTTCATGAAATTATTTACAACGGCCATATCCATGGCTTGAGAAATTGCGTAATTCAAATCTCCTACTTCATCCACTAATCCGCCCAAAATTGCTAAATCAGTATAAAATTCCTTTCCTGTCAGCAAACCTGGAATATCCTCATTGAGCATTTCACCTCTTTTTGCTCTTATGGCTTCCTGAAATTTGATGGCCAATGGTGAAAGCATCTCTTTTTTTATCAGATCATAGTCGCCTGTCAAGGCAAGATTTACCGCCTCATTTTTATTGACAGATTCCGGAGGATAGATTTCGTGAATCTTTATACCATCATTTGCCAATTTATCTTTCATATCCACAAAACTGGCTACTATACCAATGCTTCCAAACATGGCACTAAAATCATTGCTTGCAATGATCTTGTCAGTATGAGCAGCAATCAAGTATCCGAGGCTTAACATCTGATCACCAAATGCCAAAACAGGTTTATTCCTACGATCAATAGCTGATGTTAAAGGTGGTCCTGCGTTAACACTTCCACCAGGAGAATCAATATCAAGTATTACTGCAGATATTTTATCATAGCTGTAAGCTGCTAGTAATGTATTTGCAATGGATTCTGTGCCGAAAGTGGACAGACTATCATATTTGCGCAGGATACCTTTAACAGGAATAATAGCAACGCTGCCATCAGGAGCATCATCAAAGGATTCAAATGAGGGACCAGCAGTAGTACGTGCTGAAATTACCAAAGAACTTGGTTTATCTTGATAAGACAGAGGTTCCCCGTTAATAATTTTAGCAGCAATGCTCAAATATCCAGAACTAGAACGAAAATCAATAGCCCACTGTCCTCTTATGATATCTGATAATAGTCTGTCTAAATCCATGCAGTTGTTATTTGCATACAATAATATGTATATAGTGGATCACTGGAAAGGACTAAAAAAAAGCCATACTAATTATAAGATGGCTTCGAATACTTGATTTGAACCTGTTTAGATCCTTATAAATCTGGGAATTTGTCGGGTTGACTTTCTTATCATGGTCATTGTGGAGGATGTATTATCACCTATTGATTTTGAAACGCTCAGTTTGCAGGGGTTGTCAAGCGTTCCCAACAGTAATTTTTCGCCATTGGTTAGGACTATTTTGAGAGCTACTGGAGTATTTATAATTGCTTTCAAGTCCGGGAGATTACTTGAATCGTTTCCGGGCACTGAGAATGTTAAGTTTTGATTATATTGGTTTATCTCATTTACAAATTCCAATTGTTCTATAAATGCAGCAGAACCATATGTGAAGAATATACGATTCCATGTTAGTACTCCACCAAAATCAATTTGATCAGTTTCTTCATCAAATGGTTCAATTGAAATCACGTTTGACATTAATACAAAATACACAGCGCATATTTTTGAACCTAATTCGCTATTTTTTGATGCTAAACTCATAATAGTTGGACATTTGGTGTGAATATTTGACTAAATTTAGTTTGTGATTATAGTTGCAAGATAATCAGTTTGTTAGCTTATCAGTTTTGATGAGCCTGGTTGAATATCTATATAAAGATGAATATTTAACGTCATCTTCTGAAATATTATGCAATTTCATAAAGCTTTCTATGGCTGTTTTTCGCTGAATTCCCATGCTCAAAGATTGTCTTAGATGTCTTCTAAAACAATATTTATAATAGTTTGTGATATCAGCTACAAATTCCTTTTCAGAGTCAAAACTAATGTAGTTATGATAATCAACATTTTTTCTACGAAATCGGGGAAGCTTAATATTAATAATTTCATTTGATGAATACCCAGAACTAAAATGTAGTATTACCCTTTCTTTATCCATTATTGGTAATAATCGAAGTTGATTATAATTAGTTACCAGATCCTTTAACAGCATATTCCAATCACTGCCCTTTTTGAATCGAACAGGTTCTGCTTTGTTCTGGCTGATTGATATGATAAATTTCTTTAAATAAGGCTTCAATCTAATGGATACAATTGGCATAACTCTATTTTTTAAAAAACCGGGAGCTATAATTCTACAGGGGCTTAGGATTATATGAAACAAATGTTTACCCCCGGTTTTAGTTATTTATTACTTTGAAATATCAGAATAGGGAAAAGTAGTGTCACAAGAATCACACATATTACTATTGCTATTATTTTAATGATCAATTTTTGCATTTCGAATTGGTTATTCGAGTCCTAAAATCCGTATTTTAACTTGGTCCAGTGAATACATTCACCTTCCCAAACTTTAGAATCAGAGAAAAACCACTCAATAAAATCTTCACGGAAGTCAAATCCATCATTCTTGATAAATTCAATTACAGTCTTATCATGCAAAATAACACCGTCAACTATTATTATCAACTGGTTGATTTGAGAAAGCAAGTGCATTTCAACCTGCTGGACACTTTTGCATTCAGAACGCTGAAACATGTTCTGGTTCTTTGTCCTTACACCTGTGGACATATGGAGCAAGCCTCCGGGCTTGTAAAGCCTTTTACTTTTTGTCCTTAAGGTATGTTTTTTTATCCCATCAATAATTTTCTGTTTGAATTTTTCCTTGTAAGAAACTATCATAATGTGTCGTTTTTGTGTCCTTTAATAATGTAAAAAGCTGGTTATTGCTGTGAATTATGATTATCTGAGTTATTTGGTTGTGCCGTTCCTGTACCGTCTACAAATGCTAAAATGCAATTATCTGGATATGTGGTATCAATTCCTATGCTGGGTGGAACATGTTCCTGCAGGTCCGTTTCAAATTCAGCACAATCTTGAGCTTTATCAACTGCTATTCTAACTATAAATGCATGACATTTGATCCCCGATCCTGATTCTCCCTCCCAAATTCTGGCAGGTGTACCATTTAAATTAACAATTTTTGATGTTGAGTTTAACGTTACTTCCATGATCCTATTTTTTGTGAAATTATTGTGAAATTTATATGTAAAATTCAGGTTTTATTAAACTGAGTGTAAACCGGATTATTTTGAAGCTTGTAAGTTTCATTGTTTAAGCTTGTTATGGTTATTGCTCCCTAACTGTATAAGGGTAGCGAGATAGATAATCGGTAAAAGTTTAAACTATACTTAAACCGGGTGTTTTTTGACCTTGCATTTTTGGGCAGATTCGACCAACCATTTAGCCAGGTCCGACGGGGTTTTTTCCCTTTCTGATTTTGGCAATTCTGGTTTCCAGCCTGGATGATTATCTTTTTTCTTTATTCGGCTTGAAATCGTTCTTTGTATAGCATCAAAATTCATGGGCAGAGCTGGTAATTGATCCTTATCTAATCCACAGATGTAAAACCAGCTGGCTTTCTTAGCTCTGTGACCCCACCAACTCTGATCAACAGAAATAGAAAAACCTTTATATTCATCATAACCAGCTCCGGGAATTGGTAAACCTTTGACAGCCCAAAGCTTAGAATATGCCGGGTGTTCTAATATTCCACCATTACGGCGTACAATATCAACAGCGAATAAAGCCAGCTCTTTTTCACCTGGTCTTGGGTTGGCTCTGTGTGCCAAACGTCCCCAACTTCTGCATGGTGGATGACAAACAACAGGATATAGACCTGAAAAAGTTGTTGCGTCCCTTTCAATATCAAAAACGTCTACGCCTGGTAGAGTCTTATAAATTGAGTTTTTACATGCAAACAAAATTGCTATCATAGTGGCTACCTTTACAATTTATTGATTACCATATCGTTTTCTGTCTCTCATCAGGTGGAATGAAACCAACATATCTCAGAGCTTCGCGCCTTGTTACACCATTGTTTTTAATCCCGTCCATCCCGTACAGATAAAATCGAGGATTTCTTTTCCACTGCCGATAATATCTGTCTTGCGGATCTCTCAATTCAAAATACAGCCCGAAATCGCAATCAGCGCAGCCAGTGTTATGCTCTCCTTTAATTATTTCGCCATTAATAACAACGTCTTGATAAATTGAATTGATTTTCAGATTGTATTTATTGACAACAGTCAGGCGTTCATTTGTTTTCAAAATACTTAAGGGTCTGGATTTGGGTTGCTTTCCTTGTAAAATATTACACCCATGCTTTTGGTAATTGTCTTTTCTCGTTTGGCTATCATCAGCCAAGGTTCCGACATAAGGACATAATCCACATTTATTTGCATATTTTTCTAAACCTCCATGTTTGAGGTAATTACAGCACTTATCAGAGATGTCAAAAGGAGCATCAATAAGATGCTTCCATATCTTTGGTAAAATCCAGCGTTTAGAATATTGTCCGTTTCTGTTGTAGCCGGTTAAAAACAGGTTTCTAATGTTCTTATTTTTCTCACTAGGATGCCTTAATGTATTGATTGCTCTTGCCCAACGTTTTGAAATCATTGGAAAACCATGCTTTTCTACAACATTTTTAAACGTGTGCTCAGAAGTCAATACCGTTGTATTTTCGTCTGCCCTGGCCGCCTCCAATATTGAGGGGAATTCATTCGTTGTATTTATGTAAAATTTAGGAATTGCCGGAACTGTGTATTTTACTGAAAATTGCCTCAAATATTCTTCTAAAATAATACTATCAAGCCCGTGACTGTGTGCCTGATAGACTTTACCATTCATTTTTTCCCAAAATTGGAGGATAGAAGATTCAATGTATTGCTCTTTTTCTTCAAGTGAAAGTGACCATAAAAATTTCATTCTATCATGATCAATCAACAATGGTTGATCAATCCCCTCTATTTCTAATATTTTTTTGCTCTCTGCTATATTCATTTCAGTTTTTTATGGTTGGTGTATCCCTACCTTTACAATGTAATGTCTGATTTAGCTTTTTTCGGAGCTTCTTTTCTTAAGAACTCAGAGGCATTTTTTGCAATATGCTTGCAGCATTCGTTGTAAAAATCTGCCGGGCTATTCCTTTCTATTGATTTATCAAGTATAAAGGTGCTGTATTTAACTTCTGAGCTATACTTTTTTATCTCAATAGAAAGCCATTCATTTTTTATTCCATGATGGCGAAGCTTATCTTTTAACTCACTATACAAGGTGTTGATAGTATAAGGTGTTGAATTCAATTCTTTTTTAAGCATATCCACGATTGTGGAATATCCGAATCCTTCAACTGATTCTCCAAATTGCTTTGAAAAACTTTCTGCTATTTTGATGATCTTTGATAATTTACTCATGTTGATTCATTTTTAAGTTATTACCTGGCAGCTCTCGCTACCTTTACAATTGAGGGTTTATTTAATTTCCCCATATCTTTTTTCGAGTTCTTTAATAGCTGCTTCAATAGCGTCTATCACATCATCATAGCCACCTATTGAGGTTATCTCACTATCATCTTCAATTCTGTACAAATAGATTTGAATAGTCCCGTTATGAGCTTGTATATTGTAATTAACAAGCTGTGTCCATTCGTTGAGCTTGTTTAGAATCAGAATGCGCTCTAATTTAATTTTCCAATTCCGTATTTTTTCTTCTTTGTTGTATAGTGCCATAGTCTCTACCTTTACAATGTATATCCTGTTAATTCTGGAATTGACATGCTGAGATAATTGGCAATGTCGTCAAGTTCATTCAATGTTATTTCGACCCACTGCTTTTTGGGATCTATTCCTAATTGTCTGATATGATTTTCAGAGATCGAATAGTTTACCCACAAATGTTTGTGTACAGTTTCCATAGTATTAATGTTTAGAATGGTAAATCATCTTCAATATCTGTGAAGACATCAGCATTAATGAAGCCTTTTTTAAGCTCTTTACCACAAGATAAACAGCCAAGTGCTATATAGAACCCCTTTATGTCATCTTGTTCTGTATAGTCTCCAAAAGTTACTAATTGATCGGGGTGGTTTGAAAAACCACAATTACATTTAATTTCTTCCATATCTCTACCTTTACAAGTTCCTGTTACTTAGTATTTGTGGCTTTTTCAATTGCTGATTCAAGTAAACTAACTGCTTCAGACTGAGCATTTGCACATGAATCAATTGAGTCAATAAATGCATTAAGATGTGGAATTGCATTAATGGCAGCTTCTAACAAGTCCTTTGAGGCTGCCATTAATTTGACATTCGCCTTATGTTCCTTATTATTAATACCTGACCGGTTAACCATGTATGCAATTGTATGAGACTCACAGCCCCCCTTATTACTTTTGATAATGTGGTCGTTTGGACTAGCACCTTCAAAATAATACCAGTCGCCTTTTGTGTGTTTATTTTCCATATTCTCTACCTTTACAAGTTGATTACCAGTCAATAAATTCGTTAATTTCGTCTATAACTAAATCAAGAGAATCATAAGCATCTTGCAATTTTGCAGTCCTTTCCTCATGTTGTGAACCGTTATCACTTTCTTGCCAATTTTCAGACTTTGATTCAAAGGAAGATTCTCTCTCTTCTATTTTTTCTCCAATTTTGTCTCTGATTTTTTCGAGTGATTCTGTTGTCTTTTTCATAGTTCTTTTATTATGGCTTGCGCCTAGTTAAATTCAATTTTGACTTTTAATGTATTTTATAACATGATCAGGAGTAGATTCATGCTTGAGAATATAAGCAGAAGCCATACTTAAAGCTGTATCCTGCTCAATCGTAAGATTAATTCCTAAACTTTTTATATGTAAATTACCAAGTGCAACATCAATTAAAGTGTCCAATAAACTGACTTCATCTTTTATCAGTTCGTACTGTGCATGATAACATGTTGAACATTCTCCAATCATATCACCATCACAGAAATTACACCAGTTCGTTTTTTGATTATTATCCATATGATTAGAATTACTAATTCGAAGCCTCCCAAATAACAACATCCTGCACTTCGCTGCTAAACTTTGTTGATCCGGCACTATATTTTCCCAGAAATTCTTTTTCGTTCTGGGAGATTTCAGAAAACTCTTGGTTATTTAGATCCTTCAATCTATCAGCTTCAGACTGGCTGATATCGGGTCCTATTTCTAACTCAATTTTATAGGTTATAATCTTTTCTGTTTGGATGAATAGTTTTTTTATGGGCATACTATTAGGTTTTTGATAAAAATTCTAATTGCTTAAGTGATAACGAAGCTTGAACCAATTCGGTTGGTGAAATTTCACAAATATGCTGTCCAGGCTTATCGTACCATTTACAATACTCCTTTGCATCTTCAGAAAGATCTTCTGATATGCCAAAATCATATTTTTTTGCTGCCATGACTCTAATTGTTATTTGTTTTTTTTCGAATTTTCTTAATTTGAGCTGCTATAATTTTGAGTTCAGCAACTGAAATTTCAGGATTAAGAGCTTTTATATTTAGATATCTAAGCTTTAGCGCTGAAATTGGATAATCCGGTTTAAATATCATTGGTCATTTTTAGGAATTTATAACAACTAGTAAATGTTATTTTTTTGAAATGACCGGCATCCATTAATTCCTTTACAGTCTTAATAAATTTTTTGGGATCATCAGTCAATGGTGAAATTTCATTTAAGCCTGGAGAAAGCATTTTTTCTAAATTTTGTGCGATTTTATCTGAATAGCTCATTTCTTTTTATTTTAGTATATGATGTTATTATTAGCTCCAACGCTCCAACGCTCCAACGAAATTATATAACTAATTGATTTACTGTTAAATAACTTTTTCCATTAAAAAAAATTCATTGGAGCAGCATTTTACGATTCCAACAGGAAAAATAAGTGCTCCAACAACGCTCCAACATAAAGTACTGACAATAACATTAATTAAAATACTTATATAACTTATTATTAACTTATTAACTCCTTTTCTTATAGATCTGTTGGAGCGTTGGAGCGTTGGAGCATGTTTAGGCGTTGGATATTTGATATAATGGTTATTCATAGCTAAAAAGGTTTTTCTTTAGTATCTTGTATGGTCATTTGTGTATTATCTGACTTTGAATTTTGGTTGAAATCATCTTCTATTTTATCCATCATGGATCTATTGTCAATTATTTTTTCTAAAATAATTCCATCAGCCTCCAAAAGTTCATAGTTAAATGCAATAGCACTTGTATTTTTAGACATGGATACCAATTTACTTACACTATAACCTCCATTTGAACTATCCTTTACTTCTTCCTTCCAATCGAAACGGGTTGATTTAACGTTGCCTAAATATGCTGCATGATCTTTCATATACATTTTCATAGCATTATATTTAAGAGCTTCAGTTTTTTCCTGATCTTTATAAAGCGCATAAATCAATTTTATTTGTAGAAATAGCACTTTTGTTTTTTCAAATGATATTTCCTCTGTCGTATTGCGACTATTCATTATTGTTAAACTGTTGACAGATTCAATTTTAAGCTCTTTATTCATTTGAATACCCCCACGTTCACGACTGAGAAGCAATTCAATTGTATTGAAGAAAACAGCCAATCTATTACTTTGCATTAATGCTTCAGATTGCGTGATTAATTTTTTTCTTGCGATTGAATAAAATCCTTCAAAAGAAAATGATAATTGTAAATTCGGGCACTTGTCATTCCATAATTCAGCCATAGCAATAAAAATTGAAACTGTGTTAAGAATTCTTGTTTGATAAACAGCTCCAGATTGTTTAAGATCTTCTTTTAATGCTGTCGTTGTTTTACGTAAATAAGTTCTATAATGCTTTTCAATTAATGGACGCATTTTCAATATTTCAATTACAATATTACTTAAGCCATCTTTTTCCCGTCTTTTCAATTCTAAGAATAAATTGGCTTCATCATCTGTCCAAGAATCATTTTTTGGAACATGATTCACGATTACTCTGTTAAATAGACTGCCATCATCCCGTTCGGGTGCTTCCTGACCTAATAAAATTGGTGCGCAATTCACCTGGCTTATATCGAGTTCTTTTGTACTGGCATCTTTACGCTTTGTTTTTCCTTCACCATCATATACAGCAGCTTTTAAGCCTTGAAATTTGATATCTGAAATCTGTTGATCATTATATTCTTCATAAATCACTGGTACGTCTCTGAACCGTTCCAAAGTTGTAAAAAAAGCCGCGTCAGTTCCAGAATTAAGATTAAATAAAGGAGCTCCATACATGAATGGAGCTCTTATACTTTCAGCTATTTTACTTTTACCTGATTCTGTAGGACCAATAAAGAAAAGAGAAGTAAAAATACGATCGATATTATAAATTATTGACCGAAATGAGGCTAATAATGTAAACACGATAGCCCATGTACCATTATCATTCATTTTATACACATCTTTCATCAATTGAGTCCATTGTGAAAAAGTTGTCTCATCATTTTTTTTATAAATAAAAAACCGATCATTCTTATATTTATCTGAATCATCCCTATTTTTCGTATGTATTTTACTTACAGCTGGAGAATAATATGTGCTCTCTTTATGAGTGACAAGACCCAATTCATCCATGTAATTCATTTCATTTTCGGAATATATACAATTAGCAAATGCATAAAACCCCTCATTTTGCCAACCAAAAACTTCCAATTCATAACATTTAGGGAACTGTAATGCAATGCTCTCAAGAATCAATTCATGATGTTGCACTTTCCCTTTGCTGAAGACATAACCACCTTCATTCCATAGGAATTTTTTAAATGAATCGAAACCTACAAGGAATGCAGATGGTATTTCAACATAATCAACTCTTTTTAGTTCAGAATGTCGTAGTTTAACAACTCGCTTGTTTTTATTTGGATCAGGATTGTAAACCTGAAAAAGAGGTTCCATGAAGAAATTAGCTACTTTGAATAGCGTATTTTCTTGACTTCTCTAAATGTAAAAGATATTATCACCATCTTTATTTTCAGCTGGAAAAAATCCAAAACGGTAGAAAAATTTCTTATCAACATAGTCTGGCAGGTTGTCTACTTCGAATACATATCTTGCTTGATCAATAACTATATCTTCACGAATTTGAGCACTATGACTTTTATTTTTAGCCAAAAATGGTTTTAAAATCTTATCAAATTGCGTTTGTTTTAGCCCGAATATTTTTGCGATTTCAGGAACTTTTTTAATTTGAGTTGTTACATCACATTTTGAAAGCAATTCAGCAACATTGTTTATTGTCCGTTTTTCATCATCATCATCAAATGGGATCTGATTATGTGCAGCAACAGTAGCATAATAGAAAATAAAACTAACATATTCAGCCTTTTCAAATAAATCAAATTCCGGCATCACTTTTACATTAAATCCATTTTCCAAGAGCTTTGTACATACTTTAACGACAGGTAAAATAATGCCATTTTTATCTGTTATTTGTTGAAAAGAATTTTCAACTAAAACATTAGTTGAAGCTTTTTTCAATATATCAATATCACTGAGGGTAATATTATCTGTAAAAAATGTAAAATATTTATTGCCTTTTAAATGTTCTGTCATTACCATCTCATTATTATTAGCAAGATGGCAGGAACCATGTTCTTTAATGGCATCATGATTAAATGCAAATAGAGAAGTTTCCCTTAATTCATTTATGTTAGGTGATATTTTCTCTATTAAATTCTTCTTATCAACGTTAAGAAGCTTAGAACATGAATTTATATATACATCACGATCAATGCTATTATCAATTTTGCTAATTGTAATACATATTTTACGCAATATTTCTTTCATTTCTTGAGGATCATCAAGTTTATTTGCGTAGAGTGATATATGAAAATGAAGAAAATCCGATTCCCGATCAACTATTATTTGTTGAATATTTTCTATTTTATTTGATCTGGCAAAACTGTCAGGATCATGACCATCAGGAAGATTAATTGCTCTAACATTCATTCCTTCCTGGAATAATAAATCAATGCCCTTTAATGCACTTTTGATTCCAGCTGAATCACCATCAAATACGATGCAGATATTCTTTGTAAAACGTCTTATTGCCCGAATTTGATTTATTGTCAATGCTGTTCCAGATGAACAAACAGTATTCTCAATCCCATACTGAAACCATGTAACAACATCAGTGTTGCCTTCAAGCAAATAACATTTATCATTTTTAATAATAGCTCTTTTTGCCTGGTATAATCCAAAAAGAACATCACCTTTTGCAAACACAGGTGATTCTATAGAATTTAGATATTTTGAATATTCTGAATTTTTGTCAATAATTCGCCCCGTAAATCCTATTGGCTGTCCAGAAATGGAAAGGAATGGAAAAATAACTCGATTCCGGAATTTATCATATAATTTATCATTTTTATTTCCTGCCAAACCAACTTGAACTAAAAATTCAGAATTATATCCTTTAGTATTGGCGGTTCTTATAAACTGATCATATTCATCCAGACAATAACCAAGATGGAATGTGTTGATACTTTCCTCTGTAAATCCTCTTGATTTTAAATATTCAAACCCTGCCTTATCAAATGAATCCTTATTAGAAATCAGCATTTGATGAAAATAATTTAAAGCAAATTGGTTTACTCTTATCAAACTTTCACGAATGCTTTGTTTTTCTTTTTGCTCCGTAGTTAATTCAATATCAGGTATTTCAATATTGTATTTCTTACCAAGATATCTGATTGATTCTGGAAATGAAATATTCTCATGCTCCATTATGAATTTTGAAGCGTTGCCACTAACCCCGCAGCCAAAACATTTATATATACCTTTTGCTGGTGATACAGTAAAAGATGGTGTTTTTTCATTGTGAAATGGACATAATCCCAATAAATTTACTCCTCTTTTTTTTAGACTTATAAAATCGCTTATAACGTCTTCAATCATCGAAGCATCAAGGACTGTATTAATTATTTCTTTCTGAATCATGGATTACTTAGAATCTATATTTGTAAAATGCCTGGGAATACTCCTCCCTAGCTCTCCGTTATCACTTATGAAAATCACATTAGGATCTTCATTATCAATTATAAAAATTTTATCCCATGGATTGTAATCTCTGAATCCGTTTACATTCAATTCCCCTTTTGATGCTGTAATTGTCACTTCAATTATTGTCATTTTTTCATTCTCTTTAATATGATGAAGCAAAATTGCTGCGTGTCAATATTTTTGATTTTTTGATATCTGGCTTTGATTATTTGAATTGCCTTTTCTTTTTTATCAGCAATTGCCATAAGAGCCATTCCATCTGTTATTTCTGAAAGTAGAGTAACATGAATATAAGTTATTATACATCTGCATGAATATTTTCTATTTACAATCAATTTTATTATTCCACCTTTCTGATATTTATAATCATCTCTTGGTCTGATGATTGCATAAGTTACACCTTGATTATCAAATTCAGAAATAGTTTCGATCTGCATAGGTTAAATATTAAAAACTGTATATTGTTCAAGAATGAAGTTATGGATTGAACGATATTCCTCAAATTCAGTTGCAAAAATCGGATCATCTTTTAATTTTTGTTCAAAATCAGCCAATTCTTTCCCTTCAAGTCTCCATCTAAATAATCATCTATTTCCTTTGTATAGCTCATATTAATTTGTATTTATATGCAAAAGCAGTTATATCAGGTTTTCTTCCACCTGGAGCAATCTTTGCAATTATATTTCGAATATGGTTTTTAACCGTATCCTCCGAAATGGAAAGAACCAACGCTATTTCTTTATTAATTTTGCATGCAGCTACATGTTTTATTATCTGAAGCTCTCTACTGGTAATTCGAAATAAATTAGAACAAACATGACCTTCCATTTCACATTGTCCGCGTTTGCCACAATCGTGATATTGATCAGGTATGAGTTTACCAGAAGCTAATAAATCTGCCCTGGTATCAAATCCTCCATATCTACACATTACATATTTTTCGATCATCACTAGGTCATCAGTATATCCAGCTTGAAAAAGAGCTTCAAAAGCTTTTGAATTACTTATCATATCCATTCTAAATTTATCAATAACCTGTCTTGATAAATCAAAAAATGGAATACTTTGTCCTTGATAAATGGCATATGGTTTTCCTTCAAACACATATATTTCCAAGCCATTATCATTTAATCCAGCAGGAATAGTCATTTTAGGCTAGTTTATTTGTTATTGTTTCATTAAAGTTGTCTGAATATTGCTTGTTATTTTCTGCCAATTCTAGGAGGCGAATCAGCATTTTATCATTTGAAATCGCTCCTCTGATCACTTTATTGACATAATCTGAACTTTTTGAAAAATCTTCAGCAATAGTTTTTTTGTTTTCTGCAGTAACCCAATTTTTAAAAAGTTCTTTGGTGTTGTCATTAATTAATATTCTGTTCATAGCATTAAAGTGTTATTTTAATAACCTTAAATAAGTATTACATTTGTATTGAAATTGTATTCAAATGTATGTCGTTTGACAATGGAATGCAAATAATTAGACACATAATTGCAATTATTTCATTAATAAATTTTATAATGATACATATAGGTATTAAAATCAAAGAGTTACTTGAAAATAAAAAAGCTGTAATTCTTAGTGTTGCAAAATCCATGGATACGGATAGGAACAATATCTATACGCTTTTCAAAAAACAAAACCCACCAATTTTACAGGTTGTAAAATTATGTCAAGCAACAGGATTAAAATTAATAGATATACTGCCAGGTGAATTTCATGTTTGCTTATCAGAAAAAATAATTAGAAAAAATCAGGAAATAATAATAGATGGAGATAATAATAATGTGCAGGAGGTTCAATCCTCCTATGGTACACAAATAGCTGATAATAAGATTGACCGCATGGAAATTCAGTATCTCAAAAAACAGATTTCTGATAAGGAAATCATAATTAATCAACAGAATGAAATGATAAAAATATTAAGAAACTCTCAATTATGAAAAAAATATACTGTATATTACCTGCTGATATTGAGACTAAACAGGTAATAAAATGTTTATTAATTTGGAGATATCCGGCAACGGAAATAATATTTCAGAATCAATTAATTTGGATAAAATTGATAATAATTGTACAATTAACATTACAATTAATGTCAGTGGGGATAATAACTCAATCAAAGAAGTGGTACATCTCTCAGAACTTTTGTTTCGGCACAAAAACGGCACAAAAGAATAACCAAATCAGGCATTTCAAAATCATAAACACCTGTTTATCAGGGCTATTAATATGTGTATTTTCAAATAATCGAATCCCTTATTCTCCGCAGACTATTCTGGAACCCGCTCACGTAGCGGGTTTTCTTTTTTCAGCTCCGTAAAACGGCACAGATACGGCACAAGTCTTTTTCTTTGCTTAAACAGTCTTATTATGAAGATATCAGAAAATCCAGAAATATTTGTTGACTATGTTCCGGCACAACTTCACGAGGGAAAAAGGTGGTATGTATCATATTATGTACTTCATCCGGATACTGGTAAAATGGTGCGCAAACAAATGAAGGTTAACCGCATTCAGAATCTGAAGGACCGTAGAAAATGGGCAAAGAAACTTGTTGCTGAATTGAATTCAAGGCTTGTTAATGGCTGGAATCCGTTTTTGGCTGAAATGGCTCCCAGGGCTTATACTAAATTGTTGGATGTCTTCCATACTTTTTTGGCTGAGAAAAAAAGGGAGGTCCGCCCTGATTCCTATCGATCATACAAAAGCAATATTGATATTCTGACAGCCTGGTTAATTTCGAAACAAGAGGCAGAGATCTATACAATCAATTTTACAAAGCTATTTGCCAAGAACTACATGAGCTATGCATACATAGATAGAAAGGTTGCAGAGAGATCCTATAATAATTATCTAAGATTTTGCTGTTTGCTGTGGAACTGGCTGATCGAAAATCAATACTGCAGAGAAAACGTTTTTACTCATATTATTAAAAAGAAGGTGAAACCAAAGAACAGAGAACAGTTCATTGGTAACGATACCAGAAACAGAATTAAAGCGTACCTGCAGGAAACAGATAAAGCATTCCTGACTGTTTGCCTACTTGCGTATCATTGTTTGCTTAGACCGAAGGAAATTAGCCATTTGAAGGCTAAGTATTTTAATTTTCAGGAGCAATCTATAACTATACCAGGTACAATTACCAAAAATGGCAAAGCCAGAACCATTACGATCCCGGATGTTTTATTGAATCAGCTCATTCAGCATGGACAGGATATTGCAGATCCGGAACTCTATCTTTTCTCAGACAATTTCAGACCGGGAAAAATATGGAAAGGTCCCAGGACAATTTCAAAACGTTGGGACCGCCTCCGGAAGCAAATCACTTTGGAAATGTCTTATCAATTCTATTCACTAAGGGATACAGGGATAATTCAGAAGCTGAAAGATGGTATTAGTCCGGATGAAGTAATGTATCAAGCTGATCACAGCTCCCTGGAGACAACGAATAAATATGTAAAAATTGCAAACCCTGGAGTAAATAAGGCTATAAAAGAAAAAAGCAGCTCATTTTGAGCTGCTTTTGATTGAAATTTTATCCTGAAACATAGTGCTTTGAAGCATTGAAATGTAATACACTCCAGCTCCTTTCAGTAAACGGATAATCAATTGCATCCAGATCTAACGAAGATCCAAAACTTGTGATTCTCCATTCCTTGAAATCTGCACGATAATATACCTTTAAATTGCCACAGGTAAAATTATGATAACCTTCCTTCCAGGCTCCCGGATATTTTTTTTCCAAATGAGCCTTCATCTGATAATAACCAGGAACTTTATTAAATGCATTCTTTTTCGAACTCATGATTCTGATTTAATTATTACCTTGTGTGCCACATCTTTAAAAGTATCATCCGTTGTGACTTTAACTAATTCAACAACTAGACAGTCATAAATTATAGAATTGCAATTATCACAATATAGCTGAAGTACATATACACCATTTGCATCAAAAATTATTTCATGTTCATCTTTTTGTACAAAATGAACATGGTGACACTTCATGCAATGTATCTGAATAACAGGATTATCTTTCATGTGGACTTTTTATAACAAATGGTCTGAAAAAACGTCTTTACTTTGCTTCGCTGTTTCCTCCATTACCTCTTTTGCTTCCGGATCAGATCTATAAACATAGTCAAAATTACCATGCTCGTACACGCGTCCAATGTTACCAAGCCGCGGAGCTTTGAATAATCCGAATCTTACAGCGTCCTCAAGTGTACCAAAGGTGGTTATAATAGATACTTTCTCACTATTATAACGGATTGCCCATTTTATTTTATTTTTCGAACTCATAATTCGCCCCCTTCTTCGTTTAGAATTAATAACAACTTGCTACCTGCGATCATGGCTGGAGCTGTATCCACAATTTCTTGAGGATTACAACCCTTGCTGATTGCATGGTTGATATCATCATTAGCAACATTAAGTGCTAATATTAAATGTTCTTTGTTGATTCCTGCTTGTTCTAAAGCAAGGATTAAATGCTGATTTTTTTCATGTGTGTGTCGCATAATAATAAAAATTAGTCCCGACAACCGTTGCGACACACACATTACCTATGGTAAAGGTAGGAATAATAATTCCTGGTTGCCGGGATATTGTTAATATTTTAGTTTCTGAATTCATAGATAATTGAGTGTCGCATTGCAAACATACAAAATGTATCAGATATTTCAATATTATTTTGATAATTTATACAAATCAACATTATTATACCATGAAACAGCAGGTCTATACATTGGTAAATAGCTAATTAATTCAACATATTTTTTATCTGCTTTCTTATATTTTTTTTGTTTAAAAAGTTCTTTGCATTCTAATAAAATAATTTCCGCCTTAGACATTTTATATGTCAGCTTTAATTGTTTTTTATCAATACAATCATTTCCTGTCAATTTTATGGAATCTATATAATCTATACATTCCATATAATTTTTTGAATGAAATAATTCATTAGATTCTTTGAGTGTCTGTGATTTCAAAACATCACATTCATTCATGCAGCTAACAACTAAAGCTGACAAGCCAATTAATAATAATAATAATCTTTTCATAATAAGGGTTTAACTAGATAGTTAATACTAAGAGGTTATAATCACGGTAATATATAAACTATAGATATATTAGTATCCACATCCGGAGATCCCATTCCAATTAATTTATAAAAATGTAATGAATCAACACATAACTCATCAACATATATCTTCCCAGATGCAGTTCCCATACTTCCATTTATAAATGATGAATACTGCAAATCAAATTTCAAATAAACAGTATCTCCGCTATACATAGGGAAGGTATTAGTTTCTAAATCTAAATGGTATTGACTTCCTGAATCAGTTATTTCTCCAGATCCTGTATTGTATTTAACATTAATATCCCCAAAAGGATCTAAACCAAAGGATATTGAATATCTACACATATATTTTTCAGGACATTCGTGGATAATTTCAATTGTTTCTTCTGGTTGACAACTGACCAATAACAAGGTAAGTAATATGATTGTTAATTTTTTCATGAGAGTTTTTTTGCTAATATAATGAAAAAAAAACTGACATATCTGTCATTTAATTAGCTAAGCTGCTCATTGTCTACGATATAGGGATTATATCTACTTTTAAAATCTTCGTTGAATCCTTAAGTTCCTTAAATCTAATACCTTTAATAAGATAATTTTTGTTATTGAGTCTGTATTTTTGGGAAAAATCGAAATCTAATAAATCTGCAACCGAAAAATTAACAATTGTTTCAGCCTCAAATTTTTTATTAATAAACCAATATGCCCATTTTTCAAAGAAATTCTTAAATCTGCCATTATCACCTTCTAATGCCAAAGTATAGTTGCCAATTTGTGTAAAATCATAATCATATATATCAGAACTTCCCAGGGGATAAAGCGCTCCTGTGCTATCAGGTTGAAATCCTCTATAAAATAGAAATCTAGTTTCAAAAGCTTCATTATCGAGGTCTGCAACTTCATTATTATTGCCCTCCTGCTCTGATTTTGGAATCAACCAATGCCTTGTATTAGCAGTACTGTTATCAATTCCTCTATACATCACTAATGAACTGGCTCCAGTTTCTATAGTATCTATAGGACTTGAGCCTGTTTGAATATCAAAGAAACTTTTAGTTTGAAAAACCCAGGTCCCAACGGGGTAAAGAGAATCATTTACAAATTTATAATGTGCAAATTCAAACCTGACTTTTCTTGTGTCACCAATTTCAACATCTCCAGTATATGGAAGATCAGCATATATATTAACAGCTCCCTTTTCGACTAAATTATCAATATTGCTCACATTTTCCGTAAAATAAGAATCTCCGCTGTCGGGTGTATCTTTAAAATCAATTCCTGAGAATTTAGAATATTGCTTCTTAAAAGAACCGTCCCATTTATCAGTAATATCAATTGTTTCATGGTTATTCAAGATTGTTTCATTCTTAATAAATTTTGCGGTTTTGTTGCTGTCATTAACAAATAATGTAAAATTCCAAAATTCTTCCAGTGTGTTTAAAAATTCCGAAATTTTTAAACCTTTTTTCATATTGTCAGATAATTTAATATCCGTATTTGGCTGCATTCTAAAAGCGCCCCTTTCAACTGTTCCCCCAGATACATAAGCGTTGAATGTACTTGAATCAATATTATTCAATTCAATTTCATCAATTGATATCACATTTGCGCTGTATGGAATATCCTGATTCAATTCTGTCATCCCCACAATTCCAGTAAGTGAAACACCTTGCTGTCCAAGAGTGAAACCGTGAGCCCCATTGGTTGTTATTGTGCACGGGAAGCTTTGATTAATGAAAAATATATTAACCGGGCTGGGAAGCGGAAAGAAATTAAATTTACAAATGGAGTAATTATTATAAGAAACCAGTGTTCTAAGTTCCTGATCTTCAAAAAAATCATTCCGTTCCAGTTTATATCCATGCTCATTTAATATTGCATCAATCAAATAGCAGACATATGGGTATGGTACTAATGTGTTTTGCAGCAATCCAAATTTATTCTCAGTAGCTGGCAATGTATCATAATAATTAACAGCATTAACATCATCATATACAGATAGAAAT
>Ga0114925_10000148_pt1 | contig 26386 bp, 20 predicted proteins | sample SumtaG_2_FD_87287 | JGI IMG/M metagenome (GOLD analysis project Ga0114925, IMG submission 87287) | Deep subsurface microbial communities from Indian Ocean to uncover new lineages of life (NeLLi) - Sumatra_00607 metaG | ecosystem: Environmental > Aquatic > Marine > Oceanic > Sediment | place... | reverse complement strand
TCTGAGGAGAATGGATTTAAAATTATGGTAGGTGCAAATACTGCAAATCGAACATTGATAGGTGAGGCGTTGAATAGGGTTATCAATAAAGGTGATTATATTCATCTTGGAGTTGCACCTAAGCGGGACGGATTAAATTCATGTATTAGAAGATCTGTGATTGCCGTAGGATCACCAGATAAAGTTTCAGCAGAACAAAAGTATTGGTTCAGCTTCATAGAGGATGCGTATAAGGTAGGTCATGATAAATTCATAGAGGTGTCAGAAAAGAATTTACCTGCTAAATTACAAGAGCAAGCCTTAGTTGATTTTTTTCATTCAAAATCAGATGAAATTAATAATAAATTTGGTATAAATATTCAATTAGAAAAATTAAAACCATATACCGGAACCCATAATTCAGGATATACCGAATGCCAGGAATTCTATGGCGCAATAACTTTAGAATCTGAAGATCCACTTGGTAATCAAATTGTAACAATGTTAGATGTGGCATTAAGAGGAATTGGAGATAAATTTAATGATATTATTATTCCTAATTTAGATTACATTGTTATAGAAAATACATTAGGAAAATACGGGAAAAAAGTAAAAACATTAACTAAATTGCCCTTAAATTGTCAGAGTTTAGTCGGTAATTAATGAAGTAATTAATAATTATTAGTTATAAAAGATATAATGGAATTAACTCCTAAAAGAATATACGAGGAAGTTACAAAAAAGAACTTGGATATTAGTTCTGCTTTTAAGATGTTAAGTTCTATTATTGAAAATAGTAGCAATGAAGATGTTCGGATTGAAAGCTTTAAAGTCTTAGAAAAAATAGGTGTAATTGATAATAAATCATATAAATTTATTGAGAATCTGCTTATTTCAGATTCAAGTTGGGAAATAAGAAATGCCGCAGCATATTGTTTAACAGAAAAATTTCAGAATAGAGCAATACAACCTTTGAAGTGGGCTATTAAATATGAGGAAATTTATGAATGTTTAATCACGATAATTAATTCCTTTGTTAAATTAAAAACACAAGAATCTAAACAAATACTAATTGATGAAGTCAAAAAAATAAAGAAAAGAAAGTACCTTTTTTCAGATGCTAAAGTGATGAATAAATTATTCAAGAAACAATTAAAAGAATTGTTTAAAAATCGAAAAATTGAAGATTTTACACATATGGAATTGGCAGATATTATTATTAACTATAAAACGATAATAGCTTTAAAGAAAAATTTTTTTAATGTATATTATGAATTAGAAAATGGTAAAGTAATCAAATTAGATTTATCAGATGTTGAATTCGAGGTAAGAGGGTGGAAATCTGAGTTTAATAATAATATTCAAGATTTATTAGATATTCCTGGATTAAAGAATTTGAAGCATCTTAAGTATCTTTATCTATCAAACAACCATATTTCAAATATTAAAGCCCTATTAGAACTTCCCAATCTTTCTCATTTATATATCTCCAAAAATATGCTTGTTGAAAAACAAAATATAGAATATATAAAGCAAATGGCAAATCAAAACCACCTTAGGTATATAAACATTAGTGGTAATAAAATTGTAAACCAAATTGTCATTCAAGAATTTAATCCAAAATTAGAAATTATCATGAAAACTCCATTCTATTTCTAAAATTTTAAAATAAAAATAAAAAAAGATATTATAACATTAATTTATAAATTATTCTTCTGTTTTTGCTTTAGATTTTGTTTCCGTTTTCATACTCATGTAAGTATCTTCAAGCACATTACAGTATTCAACTAATACTTGATCAGCTTTAGATTTCTTTTCGTATTCATTCTTTATAATATTCAATGCATATTTTGGAAAAGAGAGTTCTATGTGAAAGTCTGAAAGAAGTGCGAAATATTCATTCCCTCGTGAATCTTGGAATACTTGAATCATCTGAGAACCCCATAATTTCTTTAATACATCATCGATATCATCTACGCCCTTCTTTTTAAGTTTTTCTAAGTCATTCCTTGTAACAATTGCTGTTCTTAGCAGTCTTAGAGTTTCATAAACTTGAGGATTTATCATTATATCAATTACTTGAAGATTGTCAGATTCAGATCTGCGATAATTCTGAAAGAATTTCTTACATTCCGCTATATAATCTCCTGAAAGAGTAGCAGGTAATCCCCGTTCTGATGGATTTTTTAAAAGATTTATTGGTGGTTTTCGCAACATTAAGATGTTATTAGTAAGAAATATTAGTTCTGAAGGCATCCCTTTTACGGAGGCTTCTTTAATGATCTCTCGTTTAATTAGTTCAATTAAAACACCTTCCAAATCGACAAAGCCTTCTCGATATTTATCTTTTAACCATACCATCAATTCCGATTTAGAAACAACACCTTCTTCCCGCAGTCTATTGATAATCATCCGCTTTATTTCGTCTTGGTAAGTTATTGCAAGTCTTTGTTCATCGTTGAGAGTTGGATATACCGATAATCTCTGAAAAATAGAAGGAATCATACTAATATAATTGTCATCTTCAAGGTTTTGTAAAATGATCCGAGAAGCATCTACAAGACCGCCTTCGTAAGCATCCGGATCATCATCTAAACCTAATAATAGAATCACATAATAACTCTTCTCTGGTCCTGTGTAGTATGAAGCAATATTTAAGGATCCGACCATTAAACTTACCATTCCAGCTTCTCCGCTATATTCATGAGTGCTATACACTTGCATTAATGTTTTATCTGTGACATTCAATTCGTCTGGATACCTAGATAAAATCTCTGTACCCATTCTTTCGTCCCATCTCATTATAATTAACCCTACTGGCATTATAGAGCACCTCCTCCTGTTTTGTCGATTTTGTCATCCACTTTAGGTAATTCTTTTCCTTTAGTCACTCCGATACCTTCAATATCTGCTAATGAAAGCCCTAGAAATTCCCATAGATCTCCAAATTTCTTTGCGATATATTCCTTTTCTATTGGATAGAGGTCCGATTCTGAGATTGATTTTCTTCCTTGAACCGCAGATTTAACATTTCTTACTTTCTTAATGAACTTGGGAATCTTAGCTTGCTGAATTGCTCTATAGGAAACAAGAGCAATTACAACTGCGGCAATTGCTCCAACAACCATCAAGAAATAGAACATTGGCATACCAGGGAATATTTCAACCATACCTACAACGATTGTAATAGTTAAATCTTCTGTTTTGAAGTTTTCTTTGGAAATTGTAATATTTCCTGTTATCGTATTAGGTAAAAAGAAAGCATCAATGTCAGCAGTTGAGAAAACCAATTCATATTTTCCATCCTCAATCTCCTCAAATTCATACTCTTTACCATTGATTTCAAGTATAACTTTTGCTCCCGTTAAGTCTTGATTATTTCTTGATTTGTCTTTTAAATCAATTGTAAGCACAACATCTTCTCCTTGAATCACATTAATTATAGTACCGACTAAATTCTTTGCTGTCAATGTTTTGTCAATCTCTCTTTTTTCGATCCTTAGGTCTATAAGCGCGTTCTTTGCCTCGTAATTTAACTTCTTAAGTGTCACGAAAAGTACATAATCTCCGACTTCTCTTATTGATGTATTAAAATCTAAATCATATAATTTATCAGATCTTTCTCTTAAATCAATATTATCGCTAATTGGTCCATCTCGATTTCCATCTTTATCTAATTTATACCAGTAATAATAAGCCTCCTCTAAATCTCCAAGTCTTTCATTCTTTCCAAAAGTAGTGTCATTGTATTCAAATGTGAAATTATGTGCGTCTATTACCCATACTTTCTCAGACTTATGTAATAATTTTGTAGTTCCGTTAATTTCTGTAGGTCTCGTAAGGATATTGATATCAATTCTGTCCTCAATAGTAGAATAATTTTCTTTTGAAATAATTATATCAATTCCGTATTTACCAATATTTGGCGCTGCTGATGTATTAATTGTGAATGTATAATATCCCGCATACAAATCATCTGAAAAATTGCCCTCTCCACTTCCAATTATGTAATCCCAATCATAACTAAGAGTGGCACCCCTTAATCTATTATTAGGATCACCTAATGCGTAATATGAAACTGAAACATTTACCAGCTCATTATAATACTGTGAAACTTCATCATTAATTAGTACTTCATGATTAGATGAATAATTGTGCAAACTCAAATCTGTCGTCAATGCGTTGATAGTTATTGGGAAATATTTAGGAATAGGATCAGAATAACCAGATTTAGAACCAGTAATAACATCCATATATGATTTGTAATCATTTCCCGCAGAAAATTTGCTTGAATTGATTGCAACTGTAAAGTTGCCACTTAATAAAGGCTTTTGTGTCATTGTTTCAGTATAAAGTAGTATAGGAGTAGCACCCCAAATATAAACCGAACACAATATTGTATCAGGGCTGGTTATTGGTGTCCATGGAATAATATCTGTTTTATACACAAAAGATACATTATAAGTCATATTATCACCCCACATCACATCATTGACTCCTTCTGCAAAAGTGAAATTAGTCATATATCCGCTAGTATCAATTGCAAGTTCATATATAATCGTAGAAGCTCCCATAAGCGTATAATTATAAATAAATACATTTGTAGCATTCCACTGTCCAGGATCTGTATAATTTACATCAAATTGTCTATAAGTTGGACTGAAGAACTCTAAAGTAAAGTTATAGTCATCATGTAAATACCAAAATTCTAATTCATCATTATTCTGTCCATATGCATATCCACTTTGGGCTGTTGTTAAATTAACTATTGAGAGGGCATCATTATCAGTTCCATTAAAGACATGGACAACAACTCCCGGCACTGGTGATTTAGTTACCACTGAATCTACCCTAATTGTAATTTTAGACATATTTGTTTTGATGTATTGGTGAGTAGTCTGCGAAATATTAACATAAATAGTACCATTACAATTATCTCCAGATGAATTGAAACCAACGAAAAGTATTCTTACTCCATATGCATCATAGTTATCTATAATATCGAGCTCGATTGAGTCTTCGGTTTCACTTGTATAGTCCTTATGTAAGAGTAAATTATCGCTGTCTGTAGAATCCTTATAATATATATCCCCTGTAACTAAATTGTCCGTCATATTCTTTAATTCAATTTTAACGTCAATTATTCGCGTTTTTCCGATATCTCCAGAACTCGAACCATTAGCATAGATATCTTCATCTATATTATAGAAAAAGCCGAGTATATTTGCAGTTTTATTAACATCAAACATAACTTGCTTTAATAAGTCCTGGCGCATAACTGTACTAGAATTTATAAGAGTGTATTGCTTGAAATAGTCAATATTATTGTAATATACCTCGTAATAATAGCTAGTATCGTTTAACCACCTAAAAGTGGCTTTTCCTTCAGAATCAAGCGTGAGTGTTTCTAAAGTATCGTCGTTTTTGATCTTACTAACATTGATTATACCGTGACTTAACGGATCCTCATCCCAATCATCGACCTCAAAATCTATAGTCCATAAATCAGTATAAACCGTTTTAGTTTCATATAATCCTTCAAATTCAATAGTTTCTCCAGCATCAGTACTATTGTAAACAACAGCTTCATCTCCATAAGGTAGTGAATAATTAACGGTAATATTATAAGATCCATAAGGAATAACTGAAAACTCAGCAATCCCTTCATCATCACTAGTCTGATTGAAAAGAATATCGGTTCCATTATCCAAAAAAACTATAGCATTAGGAACGGGCCTTCCATCAACATCCCTTACCACTATATTAACTTCTGCACCCTGCTCATTTTCTAAAAGAGCTGTCGCATCAATAGTGTAATTAAAGCTATGTAACCATTGAATTTCATCATACGAGAGAGCAGCATCATAAATTCTTAAATCATCTATTCGACCATCAAAACCACTAACATAATTATCTCCAATTGTAGCAGGAAGAGTTGAGTTAGTAGCAGGACTATAAACTGCTGCGCCACTTCTATGTATAATTCCATCTTTATACCAACGTAATTGCATATTGGTTAAATCACGAACTATGGCTACATGTTGCCAAGTATCATTAACTACAGTTCCGCTGCCTGAGCCAAATCCCTGATAAGGGATTGTATTTCCTCCACCTTGTCCGTAATAATAACTTAATGATCCGCTTGTTTCTAATGTAATAGTACCTTCTCCGCCATATGCTTTTCCATATGGGTTTTGACGCGCCCATAATAAATCAGGGGCCATCCACATGGCTATTGTTTGGTTTCCTGTAATTTTAAGTTTAGAAAGATCTCCAAGATTTATTCCATTAGCAGGGACACTAGCCCCTCCAAAATCAAGACAATTTGATCCAACCGCTGAAGAAGAAGCCCAATTAGCCCAAGCAAGCCCGAAGGTGTGACTCGCACCGTCAATTGAATCCTTAACAGAATTACCAGAACCTTTATCAAATCTAAACCAAGCTACGCCCATAGGATTGTAATCCATAAGATAATCATCGTCATAATCAAGGGAATTATTACCATAATACATGTATGTATCATAATCAGAAGCTCCCGCAGATACATTGCATTCAATCCATACAGTTGCATTACCCACATCTGGAATATCTTTTTGGATGTAGTATTTCCTTAGTTGACCATTTTCTACTATTCTTAGATCTTTTAAGCTTGAATTCATCTTTCCTTCAGCGACCAATTTTGAATAGTTAAAATTTATTGATACTCCAATATTATCAACAAAATCATCAAGACCGGGATTCGTTATATTCAAAACAGTTCTGTATTCAAAATCAGTATTCCACCACTCGTCATCCCCGATATCACTAGTTATTGGTTTTATTATAGGACTATTTTTACCATTTTCACTTTTATCTTCACTAATTAAATTTGAATTATCTGCTACATTAGAGTTATCAATTGAAAAGTTTATACTTACGCTCATTAATACTACTGCTATAAGTAAAATTGAAGTCTTTAACTGTCTTTTAAAAATTCGAGTATTTTTCATATTTTTAACCTTTTTTCCAACACTTTTTTTTTAGAATATTTAGTAAAAATAGTATAAGTACTATTATAAATACTATAGAGTTTCATATAAGAATCTTTGTCAAAACAAATAGTTGAATAGTAAGAGGACTTTATTCTCATGACAAATAGGAAATTTATTATCTAACATTTTTTTCATCAAAGAAATAATCATCATTATCTTGTCTAATTAAGACAGTTGATTAATAAGATTTATAATTAATTAAAAGAATTAAATTAACTTCTTTGCAAAAATAGGAAAATTTTTCTCTTTTTAGGATTATTTGGGTTATCTATTATGAAGTTACCCTCAAATTTAGTATTATTATCAAAGATTCTTCCAATTTCTTTCATTATTTTATCATTTTTTGGATAGAACTGAAAGATTGCTTTTGCTTTTACTTTTAAAATATTTTCAATAGATTTGGTTAAAATAATTAGTTGTTTTCGCATTTCTTTATTATTTAATTCACGATATACCCACTGTAAAGCCGATATTGAGATTATTGCATTAAAAGTATTTGGTCTAGATGGTAGAAAACGCATATCCGCACAGATCGGATTTAATTCCTTTATTTCATAGAATCTTAAGAAATCATATATTAAATCAAGGGCTACAACATTATATCCAAGTTCCTTTAAATAAATTGAAGAAAAACCTGGTCCACAGCCAAGATCTAGAATTAATGAACTTTTTTTAATTTCTAATAACTCTAATGCTCTAATAGTTATCTCTTCTTGGCTTTTCATCATACTTTTCGAAGTAGCATACTTAGTAATCATATCTCCGCTATAATAATCTATTATATTTTCATAGATTTCTTCAGGTCGCTTTCTTTTTACATCGAAAAAATAGTTATCCTTCAATAATAAAAAACCCTACTCAAATAAATTGTAATATAATTTTTCTTAGATTTGTATGAGTTTTCTTTAATAATCAAAAATTTTATTAAATTTTAATAATTTAAATAATCTAAATTGCTTTAAGGTTTTGATAATACCATATAAAAGTGTGATCTTTTTTGTCTGAGAAAGATGAGAAGTTATTAGTTAGAAAAGCGACGGTTAATCTTAAAAGGAAATACGGCAGAACCAAACAAATAAATATTGTTGAGCGGGATGCTTTTATTCCAAGTAATATTGAAAAAGATATTCGAGAAAATTACTTAAAGAAAAAATCCATCGCTGCTACGGATATTGCATTGAAATATGATATAAGAGTTAGCACAGCAAAATTATTATTAAAACAATATGAAGAAGAAGGTTTAATAAAATTATTGGATCCTACATTAAAAGTAAAATTTTATATCCCTACATCCTAATAGTTTTGAATTAAAGTTTAGAATAGTCTGAAAATTGTTCTCGTATCTTTTTTCTTATCCTTTCCATAAATCTTTCTCCAGATAAGGGTTTAATTGGCTCTTTTTTTTCTGAATCTATTGAAGTTTCTAATTTCTCGCTTGATTGAATTTCTCTCTCTTCAGATTCAGACTCTAAAGCTAAATTAATCGCTGCTACTTCTGGCTGTTCCTCAATAGTTTTAAATAATTGAGTTGCAAATATTTCAAGATTTTCCTGTTCATCTTCAATTTCAAAGATTAAAAATGCTTTAATATGTTTTTTTAGGATTAATGCAGATTCAATTTTATAATTGTAAAGGTAAAACCTATATCTATCTGGAGTACGCTTATTTATTCTAAGTTTGCCTGTTCTTCCAGAATTAGGATCATTGAAACTTATAAGAGTATCATTAATAGAATTTATCGCAACCCAGTGGTGTCCTAAATTTAAGGCTATAACATTTATTCCCTCATTTTCATTATTTTGAAGATGTGTATTTAATATCTCAATTTTTTTTTTAGACATATTTGAGCCGGGTTGAAAATCTTTCTTAGTGAAATATAATGATCCTGTACCATCATAAATCTCTTGTTCTTGCGGAAAGAATTCTCCCCCAAAAAGAGTGAAAAGGATGTTGAGGTCGGCAGCTGTGCGCATTGTGAATAAGCTCTTCCGTAGAATATAAGGATTAATTAAATAATCTTCAAAAAATGAGAAATAAATATCTTTAAAAGCTTCGGGTAAGCGTTTTACCACTTTATTCTCTGGGTCCTGTAGCGCTGGAAGTGTGAAAGCCACAAATACATCAAAATATTCAGGAATTCTCTCTATTAAGTATGAATTTAGAATGTTTTCTCCTAATGATTTTATCAAAAGGTAATCTAAGACAATTGACCATTTATATTCGTCTAACATTCTAGCTTTTAAAGATAATACAGGAACAAGAAATTCACATTTTTCATAAAGCTCATTTAAAATCTCTTTAAATTTGATATTTTCTTCTGGATTAATTAACATTAAAAAAGTACTCAATCCGCAAGCGTTAGGCAATTGTCTATAGTTCGGTAACTGAATTTTGAAAAAACCTCAAATATTTAGTACATATAATTTAAAACTAGAAAAAAATTTATATTTTTCACCTTTTAGTTTCTTAGAAATTACAAAGTATTATCTTTTAAATTTCTTATATAAATTAAAGAAAGCAGATGTAGCCTAGCTGGTAAGACGCCAGCTTCGAGATTATATTAATTAGATAACGTGAAAGCTGGTGCGCGCAAGCGCTCGGGGGTTCGAGTCCCTCCATCTGCGTTTTTAAATAATTATAAAAATTAGGGAAATCTCTATGGTTGAAAATTTAATTGTTTTGGGAGAATTGCATCACGACTTATATTATGAAAGTGATTTTTATGAACAACTTGTTGAAAAAATAGTCAATAGATTAAATGATTTTATCCGTTATAATCCAGATGACTTAAATAGGAGATTAATTAATAAAATGGTTAAAGCGGGATTTTCTGACACGTCAAAGAAAATTGTTGGCAATTGTTATTTCAAAAGAGGAGGGAATGGTAATAATTCTTCTGAATATCTAGCAAGACTAGGAATTCCTACAAAATTAATGTCCATTATAGGGCGCGGGAGTGAATGGATGTATGACGAATTAAAAGAACTAGGTATTAACACTGACGCAGTCTTTCAAATTGATGAGATCACCCCAGTTAGTACGATAATAAAATCAAAATTTACAACTAAAATTCATTTAGCTCCAAATTTAAAAAATAAAATGAATTTTAATGGATTAACCATTGATGATTCTATTTATGACGATGCAAAACTCATATTTTCTACCCCTATTGCAGAGAAATTTATTAAACTATTTGAAAAAGGTTATCATTTAGGATTAATTACAGCTTTTAATATTGAAACTCAAAAAGTAAGAAGTCTAAAGGAAATTTCGCAAATTATCAAAGAAAAATTTGATCTTTTCTTCCTCAATTTAAAAGATGCTTTTATTATATTGAAAGAAAAGCTCCCCATTGATGAGATTGATAAAAAATTTAAACCATACGCACAAATAAGAGTTTACACTGCTGGAAAAGAAGGATCAAATATTATAACTGATAATTTTAATTTATTTTTTCCCGGTGTGGAAGTAGAAGAAGTTATTGATCGCACTGGCGCCGGAGATTGCTATGCGGCCGGCTTTTTAACAAAACTGTTTGATTTAATTAAAGATAAAAATGAGTTAGATGAATTACTTAAACAAGAAAATTCTGAAAAACTTAAAACAATTTTAACAGCATCAGGAGAATATGGGACTTACTCTGCAATTTATAAAATTACAAAACAACTCGCACCAAATAGAGAAACGCTAGAATCTTTTATGAATTCTTTTAAAATAAATTAAAAATAGAGAGGCTCTATTGGATTATTTGTAAAATTAGATTTTTCATTTCTGGTTTAGCAGATTCAATTTTGTCTAAAATTTCTATAGTTTTTTCTAAATCCTCTTCATCCTCTTCTATAATGAATAACAAATAGAAGTCTAAATTTCCAAATTTCAATACTTCAACTACACCTGAAAAGCGAGAACCACTTTCAAATTTTTCTGAAAATTCGTATAACTTGCGGTTTTCAGCAATAATCCTTTTTTGAACGTCAATATATATATCGTAAATTTTTAATTTCTCTTTTAATTGAAGATGAGGTCTGTAATATTCGCCAATCGTTATCCCTCTTGAATCGAATAAAGCAATTAATATCGATTTATAATTTTTACTTATTTCTGAAAATAAAAGGGACATCATTTCCATCTTATCGAATAACATCGACAAGCCAATTGAAAATGCGTCCATGAGAGATTTAATATTTTGCACACTTGTTTCAAAGAAGAAAATATTAAAATCTATATTATATCGAGTAAGTCCCTGTTTTAATGCTAGAACTTTTTTATTTATCTCCTTGTCTTCTATAAGAGCTGGATCAAATTTATGAAATAATATCGCTATAGGTGGATAGGATTGGCTCTCTTTAAAATACATAATTATTTGTTCTAAATAGTCTAATGCCTCAACATATCGATTATAATCTTGAGCGTCTATAACATAAAAGATTAAATCTGTTCCTGCAAGATGTTTACTTGGATTTTTCATATAATCTTCGCGGTATTGTGTCTGACCGCCGAAATCAAGTCTTATGACTTCGAAACCCAGGAACTTAAACTGGTCTCTTGCGATTCTTTTTGTGGGCATTAAATCTGAAATTTCTTGTTCAAAACCAAACTTCTTCGTAATTGCTGTTATAATTGAAGTTTTTCCTGCGTTATTAAGCCCAAGGAAAGCAATTTTTCGGACTATTTTTAATCACCGACTTTACATTATATATCGTAATTTCTATAAATTATTGATGTTAAAGGGATTAATAACTTTTTGGATAAAAAAATAATATTTATTCACTAACCGCCAGACAAAGGTATTGAAATATATACTTCATCCCCTTCGTTTAGCACTGTCTTATACTTATTTAAGTATTCTATGTTTCTACCATTGACTAAAATAAGGATTTGCTTATTTAGCTTCTTTCTATTTCTGCTTAATAAATTATCGTCAAGCTTGTCTCGATATTCTTTAAGAAATAGAGAAATTATATCATTAACCTTCTCTCCCTCGTATTCAATGAAGTTTTTTCCAATTTTAAGAGCAAAAATGTTTAATAAGTTTAAATTTACTTTAGCCATTATTATGTTATGAAGAATATTTAATTTTTAAGTTTAATTCTAATAGAAAATAATATAATAAGATGATTATTGAGAATTTTCCTTGCTTTTATCTAATTCTTTTTTCTCTTTCTGATTTTCAATGATTCCTTGCTTTTTCAGAAATTCAATATATTCCTTTTCTTTCGCTATATGGATTTTCTGAAGTTCGAGTTTCTGTTTCCGCCAATCTTCGCCATCTAATGGATACCATCTCAACGCAATAATGCCTATTATAAGACATACGATGGGGACTAAAGTAAATGCCAAAATGACTCCTGTTGCTACTGATAAGTCTTGTTTAACTGGATCTGCTATTCCCTCCTTGTAGCCATAAGCTGCAATTATTAATAGAAATGAAATTCGACCAACCGAAACTGCGGGTTTTGTAATCAAGGCGTTTATACCTGAATATGTAGTTTCTCGTCTTTTACCTGTTAATACCTCATCATAGTCGATGCAATCTGCCATTAACGGTTGACTTAACAACATGAACCCAATAAGACCTAGTATAATCCCTAATAATGGACCAAACATAAGTACGAAAGACATTCTGTTCTTCTGGTTTATATTTAAAGAGAAACTTAAGATTAACAATGCTAAGAAACCTATCACAGCGATAGAAGCACCAATCCTTATTAACTTCTTTACACCATATTCCTCAAAATGGGTATTTAGCCAAAATATCGCAAATCCTATGATAGTAAAACCAATAAGAAATAAAATGATATTTAATGCATTAATCTCGAGATCCACTACATAATCAAATAGAAATATAAAATATCCTGTTATTATTTGTTGCATTACGACCATCGAAAAAATTGCCACCTCAACTATTAAAAAGGGCTTATTCTTAAAAGACTGCTTTATACTATCTTTGAATCCTAATGTTTCCTCCATCTGAGTATATTTATTTTCCTTAATATAATAGCTTGAAATATAAATGACTACTCCGGATATAATACCTAAAATTATCATTGATATTCGAAAACCTTCAATATCAGGCACTTCTCCTAAATAAATAAGGGGAACGAGAATTGATCCAAACATGCCTATTGCTCCTAAGGCTGTGGTGTAAAGCATTATATTTCCTCTTTCCTTGGATGTTATTGCCATTTCTGCGGGCATAGAATAAAATATCAGCCCCATCATGGAATAAACCGTGTCAAAGATAAATAACATTAATAAGTGATTTAAAAATAATAATTCTTGCTCGTTTACGAATGGAAACCAAATCCAAATGAACGTTATCACATAAATAGGGGCTCCATATCGTAAATATGGTATTCGTCTACCTAGTTTAGATTTGGTATTGTCCTGGAGCACTCCAATGATTGGATCATTTATCATATTCCATATGATAAAGAAAAACCATGACCAAGCCATTGCTATTGGTGTAATACTAGTCGCTTTCAGATAAAATATATCAATTACACCCAGTCCTATACCTGATATAAACATATGAGCCGAGCTGGCCGAACCGTATGCAATTTTCGCACTTACAGGAATTTGTTCATCAAGTAAGACTTCTTCAGATGACATTATTTAAACCAATAATTAACTTTAAGGTTCTTTATTAAAATGACGCAAATAAATTAAATTCTAATATTTTAAAATTAGGTTATTTAAAAATAGTCTCTTCAGCAGTTATGGTTCTCGTACCTAAGAAATTTTAATTTCTACTAAATTATTCATACACTCTTTAATTAATTCATTCAAATCTAACGAATCATATAAACTTTTTAGTTTCTTGGCATCAATTTCTTGATTCTTTGGTTTAAAACGACAATAATTAAGATTTCTAATGCTCGGGGATAATTTTTTAAGAAATTGCTTAATTTCTGACGAGCCAAGCCCAATTATAGGCGTAAAAATAGGATATTCTGAAAAGAAATAATTAAACGCAATTGATTCTAAATCTACATCATCAAAACAAGAAGTTAAATTATTTAAATTAACTCCATCCGTAATTGCCCGAATCTCTTTTAAATCCTTAATATTTAATTCCTTGATCATTTTTGAGATAATATCAAATCTAACAAGCCTACAAATGGCACATACATATTCGCCTTCACTAATCTTGGAAATTATATTATCCAATAACATGTATAAATCGATTTTCCTTATAGTAAACTTCAATTGAGGCGTATAAGTAAAAACTTCTTTCCAATTTGAAATCCATTTTTCAAATAATTCATCATTTTTAGTTAAATCAAATAAAATAGGGTATATTTGAGCACCTCTACGCATTAATAAAAATCCGGCAAGTAAATCCTGAGTTCTTCCTATATCTATTACTAAAATTTTCTTACGGAATTCAGTGGGTAAACCGCCCCATTTACTTTTAATTATATCTGTAAAAATATATGAAAATTCATCTCTTACCTCAATATAGATCTTTTTATATGGATTTGATAAATTCACTTTTAATTCTAAATCGTTAAAATGATCTCTTATTGCTTGCCCAACCTTCACGGCAACATCCTGAGAACTGAAATCATGTTTTCCAGACCTTTTTACCCTTATCGCAAAAGTATCTCCTTTTTTTAGAATTTCATTTCCCACTTCAATTGCTCTCTCAGTTATATTTTTAAGATTATTAGATGTTCTTAAAGCTGGACTAAAGCTATATATTCCAAAGACCTTTTCTATAATTTCCATAGCTTTAGGAATGTTTTCATTTTTAAAAAAAAAGAAAATTCTGGAAGAATCCTTACTCAGATGATATTTATTAAAGGGGATCAGGGATCGATTTAACATATTTTTAGCGTTTTTCATTAAAGCATTTAACATACGGATTTTAATCTTTCTTGACTTTAACCAAATCTCATTGTATCGAATAAGTATCAAGTTATAAAAGCTTAAGTGTGTAATATCTTTCATTTCTCAAATATTTTAATTTTTTATAAGATATAAATTTTATATGCTTTAATTAAACTAAAAAGTCAATCTCAATCTTTTTTCAATTTAGCCGGGTGCCCCATATAAATTGAATCTTTCTCTAATACATCATCGTAATTTGTATAAGAATGCGCAGATAATTTTGAATTCTGTTTCATTATCGTGCCGGGCAAAAGAACACTTTTAGCACCAATCGCAGCATTTTCTTTAACAATGATTTCCTTCAATATGAAGTTGTCTTGCTCAATACCAAAACTTATAATTGTACTTCCCATTCCAATAATAACATTTTTGCCAATAGAAACAAATTCCGAAGAGATCCAACCGTTATCACACATACAACGAGACCCAATTTTAACACCAAAAAATCTCAACATGAAACGATTCTTTAACCAAGGAAATGGGTTTGACGCAGCTAGATAAAGTGGCCATTTCTTGATGGTATTCCTTAAATTCCAATAAAGATAGTCCTTATCATTAATATCTCGTTTAAAAAAACCCTCTCTTGGTCTATGAATCAGATTTATTATGTTTAAAATTAACACTGAAAATAATAACGCACTTAATTGAAGGATATATATTAAAAAGAAAATGTTTAGAGGCAGTAATAGAAAAAATAACCAATAAAAACTCTCATTCCAAAATGTTATTAAGTACCAATACTCAAATAAAGAACAAGGAATAAAACTAAGCAAAATTATTATGAGATAAAGAATTAAATACTTATTCCGAACCCTCTCATCTATGGGTGTTGGTGAATCGCCTTTTAAACTGGCTGGCTGGAACATTTATTCGTTACCTCCTCCTTCTTTTTTTTTATCATCTAAGTTCTCATCATCTAAAACTACTGTTTTTTTTCTCTTCTCGACTTTCTCTCGAGATTCGTCTAATGTCTGTATTGGAAAGCTCATACTTACAGGTGTCCCTACGTGGATTAAATAAGTCGATAATCTTTGACCAAGCCAAGTATAACTATTTGCGCCTAAAATCGCACCCTCTTCCATCACTGTCCCTGGGCTAATTATTGTCTGTGGACCAATTATACAATTTTTCCCAATGCTAACCTTTTTAATGATCACTTTATCATGATAAATTAAATGTGAAAAAATACAGATGTGTAAAGAAGTCATCGTAAAATCACCGATTTCAACGAATTCTGGGTCTATATAACCTTCATATGCGACAACATTCTTTCCAATACGCACCCCAAAAAATCTATAGCAGACAATATCTGCCCATGGTAGTGGTATTGCTCGAGCTAACCAAATTGGAAAATATGCAGTCCAATATCTTCGATGCATATATTTCCATTCTTTACTCCCTCTCTCAAATACTCCTTCTTGGGGGGGATGACGCCAATTTAAAAACTTATAAATACCTGCTGAAACCAGAATCACCGTAAAAGAAAAAAGAAAAATATTTCCATAGATATTCAACGGAACTAAAAGCCAATAATACCAATCACCAGGCGGCTCTAATGAATAGAATTGACTTCCTGTAAGGAGATAATATAAAACATTAAAAAACCAAAGATTTGCTAATACTAATGCAAGTCCCCCTATAAACAATTGAACCAATAATATCAGAGTAAAAGGTGTTTTAAACACACCAGTTGTAGAAATATAATCAACTTTTATTGAACTGTCCTTTTCAGCTTCCATATATTCGACTCAATTCAATTATCGATTAATTATATATATTTTTTATTTTAAAGTATTAAATATTTAAAAACCGTGGACAAATTTATATTTTTTATTTTAATTTATATTTTAATAAACTGTAAAAAGTATTTTGAATTATAACTTAAATATATAAATTCTAAAAGAAATATAACATTATAAAATTTCAAAAAATTACTTAAAAGAGAGGATAAATTTATGAGTATTGACTGGGCTAAAGCTGAAGAAAACCCCTCTAAACCACAGAAAATAGAAGGGAGATTCTTATTAGACCTTCGCGCGAAGGTTAATGATTTAGAAAAACAATTAACTGAAACGAAAAATGATTTAACCCAAAATCAGGATACTCTTAACACCATACAAGGCGATTTAGATAAAGCAACTGCATCAGTTGAATCTTTGAACGCTGAAATTGAAGAGATGAAAACTACTATGGGAAGTGCTAAAGCTGCAGGAGGAGAGAAAGAAGAAAAAATCAGTGAACTAACTTCAGAAATTGATAATTTAAAGCAAAATATTGATGAACTTGAAGGCAGTCTGAAAACTAAAGAAGATGAAATATCTAATCTCTCAAGTTTATCTAGTGAATTAGAATCGGCAAAAGGAACTATTTCAGAATTAGAGGAAAAATTGGCTGAAGCAACAGGAAAGGTTTCTGGCTTTGAAAGTCAATTAGGCGATGCTACCGATGTTAAAGATGAGGAACTTAGTGGGTTGAGAGAAAAATTAGATGCTGCCGAAAGTGAAAATGCTAGTATGAAATCAACAATCGAAGAATTAGAGTCACTAAAAGATATGCTTGCACAAAAAGAAGCTGAGCTTGCAGAACTTAGTGAGGCTATGGCAGCTAAAGACGAGCAATTGGCTCATCTAGAAGAAGTTGAAGCAGAATTGTCTGAACTTAAACCTCCAGAGATTGGTGCGGGAGGTTTTTCAAGTGAGGAACGTATTACGTGTCCAATGTGTGGATCCGTGGGAAGCAATATTAAGCAGACGGAGGATAAGAGCAAAGTCTTGAGTTACGTTGGCCATATCCCGATGTATGCCAAGAAGAACGTTTGTAAAAAATGTGGTTATGAGTTTTAATGATTTTTTTTAATTTTCCTTTTTAATTTTTAATTTTCTTTAATAATCAAATATATTTTTTAAAATTTTAATATTAGATTTGATTATTTAACCTATGAAGAAATTCATAGGAACATCATCCCAAAAGGAGTTACTTAGATTATATTCAAAGCATGTAAATGCTCCCAAGGTCCGAATTTTTAAAGGTTTTGGATTTGGAGTAATACCCGGAGAGCGAGAGGGTATAAGATTTAAAACATTAGCCGGTTCTAAGCCAAACGATCCTCCTTTAGAAATAATTAATTGTCGTTCTAGCGGCGGTGTGTTTAATTTGGGCCATCATAATCCAAGAATCGTTCAAACTTTAAAAGATGCTTTGGATGGAGGGTTAGATCTTGGAGATCACATGCTTTTATCAGAATGGAGAGCAATTTTAGGTAAAAAGCTGGCAGATTTAATGCCTCCTGGAATTACGAAAACGACATTTGGAGTAAGTGGAGGTGAGGCTATAGATACTGCGATAAAGTTTTCTTTTGCGTATACTAAGAGGAATGGTTGTATTTCAGCAATTAGTGGGTATCACGGTCATACTGGATTTGCCTTAGCAACGGGAGATCCTAATTTTAAAGATATCTTTATGTGGAATCCTCCTGGATTTAAACAAGTTCCTTTTGGAGATGCGGATGCTATGAGAAAAATAATGACCGAAGATGTGGCGTGTGTTATATTAGAGACGATTCCTGCTACAGGGGGTGTGTTAATTGCTCCGGAAGGATATTTTTCTGAGGTACGAGAAATTTGTGATGATAAAGGAGCAATGATGATTATTGATGAGGTTCAAGCAGGTCTTGGACGGACAGGAGAGTTATGGGCGATCTATGGAGGTTTATATCCAAACGAAAAAGTTATTCCAGATTTTATGGTTTTAGGGAAAGGTATGAGCTCAGGAATTTATCCCATATCAGTTACGAGCTATAAACCATTTATAGAGAAGGCTGTCTTTAAAGACGATCCGTTTATCCACATATCCACGACTGGAGGCTCAGACTTGGGCTGTGCCGTTGCTTGTGAAATGCTAAATATTCAATCAGATCCGAAATTTTTAGCTCATGTTAAAGAGATGGGTATAATTTTTGGTAATGGATTAAAAGAAATCGCAGAGGAAAATTCAGAATTAATCAAAGAAGTTCGTGGTAGGGGATTAATGTGGGGTGTGGAATTTCACGACGAGACACTTGGTCAAATAGGTATGCTGGCTATAATAAAAGAAGGTGTGTTACAAAATTATTGCGGGAATAAGAAAGACACATTAATTATTATGCCCCCATTAATTGTCAATAAGGAAGAAATAGAAGATATCATAAATAGAATTGGGCGCGCCATTAAAATTATAAAGGAACTTAGAAGTTAATACCGTTTTCTTTGGGGCTCATCAGACATTACCATAATTGCGCTAAAATTGAGAGCCCCACCCCAACCGTGTCCGATGGCTGTATGAACAGTTTTTGGCACTTGATTACTAGCTTTACCCATTATTTGTAGAGCTGCTACTGCGGGACGTTCCATAGCAGATGCTCCAATTGAATTTGTAGAATTTACTCCCCCAGAACAATTTATTGGCAGTTCACCATTAGGTGCGGTAACTCCCGTCCTATACATTTCTGCGGCGGTATTTTGCTCGAATAATCCTAATCTTTCAACCCACATCAGTTCTTGATTCGGAAATGGCGCATAAACTTCAGCATAATCAATTTCTTTTCTTGGAAAAGAGATCCCCGCCTGGTTAAATGCAAATTCCGCACCAACTGCTGCTTCTAATTGTTCGCTCGAGTCTAATTGTCCTGATCCTGCGCCACAATAACCTCGAATAGCAGTTTCATGAGCTACACTCGCAACCCCATTCACATATACTGGTATATCTGCAATTTCTTTCGCTTTTTCTTCTGTGGTAAAAAGCATAGCACAAGCACCATCGCTCGATGGACAAACCATGCCAAACCTCAATGGATAAGAAATATAAGGAGTATCTAAAACATCTTCAATTGTAAGGTTAGGCATTTTTAGATGAGTCCACCACGTTTTTGCGGCATTATGTCGATTTTGTACAACTACTCGTGCTAAATCTTCCTCGGTAATCTTGCTTCTTCTCATATAATTCATAGCCTGAAAAGAAACTACTCCTATCGCTGGACCTGCGATGAATGTTCGCAATAACCTTTCAATAGGAACACCCATTGAGATATATGAAGTAATTTCACCTAAAGATACGCTGGAAAGCCCTATTTTAGTATTGCCCTGACTCTGCTGTTCAAATCCGATAGCAAGAACCTTATCTATTCCCGGTAAACCCGCGGTAACTGTATAATAGCCGGCAATAGCTACCGAAGCACCGGTAGTTCCTCCTGTAGTTACTCGCATTAAAGGTTTATTTCTCGCACCAATCCAATCTGTCATCCATAGTTCAGGAAGATTTGTTCCTTCAAATGCTGGCATATTACCATTTACAAAAGCATCAATATCATTTATCTCTAAACTAGGGACATTCTTTAAGCAATCTTCAATAGCTTCACTCACCAATTCAGGCATACAAACATCAGAACGTTTTGAGGAATGCTCACAAAATCCCGCAGAAACAATAGCAACTTGTCTACCCATTCTAATTTCCTCTCCTAATATATTTGCCTATAAATTGTATTTTTTTCCCTCTATTTCAACTTATAATAAAAGGATTTTGAATTTTGATGTTTATATAACTTACTTTTTTTAAAAAATAGAAAAGATAAGGATATCATACTTTAGATTTCTTTTCTTCGTGAATTCTTTTTAAATCTTCTTTAACTTTTTTCAATCTTTCGCCGTGTAAGGGATATTGTGAAATTGCTATAATCCCAATTGATAGGGCAATAATCGGTAATATACACATTAATGCTCGCAGCGTAAATATAATCTGTGGCGTAATATTATTTGGATCAAATACTTCCCAATCTGCGATTATAAACAAAGGTCCAATAGCAAGGAATACAAGGACCGAAGAAAGTCGCAAAAAGAAAGCATTTACCCCATAATACCCGGCTTCTCGGCGCATCCCCGTATTTAATTCATCTTCGTCAATAATATCAGACACAATAAGATCTACGATATACAAGGAACCTGCTAAACCAGCCCCTACAAAAAAGAAAACAATTATGCCACCAATAACATCTTGGATGAACATTAATGGCACTAAGGTTACAATCCAAATTGACATTGAAATCATCCACGCTTTTTTTGTACCTATTTTTCGTACAACTGGTTTCCATAATATAGTAATAAACAATACTGCTGAGAGAAAAGCTGTAGCCAGTAGCAGAGCTGTTTGTGTGGCATCCGCACCCAGCACAAATTTTCCATAAAGTGGAACCATTGTGGCTAACATAGTATATACAAACCAATTTGCAATTTCTGTTGGTATATACCACATAAAAGATTTATTCTGAACGCAAATTGTTATAGATTCTTTAATTGGGGGCGTGGATTTATAATCTTCAGAAAATTCCGCTTTTTCTCTTGGAGTAAATTTTATAAAAATAAATCCAATAACTATAATAAGTATTGCCAGGATTACTCCAAACATTTGGTATTCAGGTAGAGAAGCTGGGTCTGAATAATCAGAAATGATTAATCCAGGTAAAATAATCCCTAAAGCTAATCCAATTACAAGAAGGGATTGTCTTATATTATTTGCAGCAATCCTTTCTTCCGCTGTAATAAAGGTTTCTGGGAATAATGATGTTGCATTTAAAGAATACATGGTATACCAAAATTCAAAAAGTATAATCATTATCATAAAATAAATAAAATTCATTGTAATATCGGTAATGCCAATCGATACTGGTGGTGTAAATAATAAAATCATCATTATCCCTAAGGGAATTAAGGAAATCATAATAAATGGAAGACGGCGACCATATTTGGTGTGAGTCCGATCTGATAACCATCCAAGCATCGGGTCATTAAAAGAATTCCAAAAACTCCATATAACAAAACCAAAAGTAATGAGGATAATTGGAATTTTGGCTATTGAGAAATAAAATGTAAATACTAAAACAGTAAAAGCCTGATAAGCCGCCTGGTCTGCGATTTGGCCAGTACTATACGCAACGGCTTTACGAGGTGTATATCCCTCGTCATTTTTCTTTTTATCTTTACTCATAATATCTCACAATTTTTTAGAAATATCATAAATTCTTTAATTTTACTAAAAATTTAACTATTACAATATTTGAAGATAAAGTTTTAAATCCTTATCATTAAAGAATAAACTATTCCAAATTTCTTTTTATCATGAAAGTAAATCAAAATAAATTAATAAAATATAAAGATATATCGCTTTCTTTTGAAGAAAGGGTCGATGATTTAGTCTCCAGAATGACTCTACGAGAAAAAATGTCTCAAATGCGATTTAAAGCTCCTGCTATATCTCGATTAGGAATACCGAAATATAATTGGTGGAATGAATGCTTACATGGGGTTGCTGGAGCAGGTACGGCCACTGTTTTTCCTCAGGCTATAGGCTTGGGGGCAACTTTTAACCAAGAACTTATTTTTAAGATTGCACAAGTTATATCAACTGAAGCAAGAGCAAAACATCATGAATTTGAAAGAAATAATGTACGAGATAGATTTAAGGGCCTAACTTTCTGGAGTCCAAATATAAATATTTTTAGAGATCCAAGATGGGGTCGTGGTCAAGAGACTTATGGAGAGGATCCATTTCTTACTGGAAGAATGGGCGTTGCTTTTGTAAAAGGGCTTCAAGGAGATGATCCGAAATATTTTAAAGTTATTTCTACACCGAAGCACTATGCGGTTCATAGCGGACCAGAACAAGAAAGACATCGAATGAATATAAAGATTAGTAATAAAGATTTATATGAGACATATCTCCCTCACTTTAAGGAATGTGTTAAGGAAGGAAAAGCGCATTCAATAATGTGTGCCTATAATCGTGTTTATGATGTACCCGCATGTGGTAGCTCTTTTTTACAAGAAAAAATACTACGTGAAGATTGGGGTTTTGAGGGCTATATTGTTTCTGACTGTGGTGCTGTAATGGATTTTAATCGTCCACTTGGCCATAAATACACAAATAGGTTTTATAAATCTGCTGCCGAGGCAGTTAAGAATGGATGTGATCTAAATTGTGGTTTTACTTATAGATGGCTTCCCATAGCCTATAAGAAAGGTTTAATTACAGAAAAGGATATTAATCAAGCTGTAAAAAGATTATTTTTAGCAAGATTCAAATTGGGAATGTTTGATCCACCTGAATTAGTTAAATATCAACAAATTCCTTATGAAGTAAATGATTGTGAAGAACATAGAAAATTAGCGTTAGAGGCTGCGAGACAATCCATTGTATTATTAAAAAATGAAAATAATTTCCTTCCCTTATCTAAGGATATTAAATCTATAGCGGTAATTGGACCTAATGCGGATGACATGAATGTTCTTTTAGCTAATTACCATGGAATGTTCTCGAAATATGTAACTCCTCTCCAAGGAATAAAGAATATAATAGGTAATAAAACAGAAATACTATATGCTAAGGGTTGTAAAATAAAAGGACGAAGTAAAAAAGGATTTTCTGAGGCTACAGAAATCGCAAACAAAGCAGACATGGTAATTGTAGTAATGGGCATTTCACAATTATTTGAACGGGAAGAATTTCCATTCCCATGGGCTGATGATGACCGGAAGTTCTTGGAATTGCCACAAATACAGCAGAAATTGCTCAAGGAATTATATCGAGTAAATAAATCACTAATATTAGTTCTCCTAAATGGTAGCCCAATGGCAATTAATTGGGAGCATGAAAAAATCCCTGCTATAATAGAAGCTTGGTATCCTGGAGAAATGGGAGGAAAAGCTATTGCGGAAGTAATTTTTGGAGAATACTCTCCTGCTGGTAGATTACCCATTACATTTGTAAAATCTGAAGAGGATTTACCTCCATTTATGGATTATCGGATGAAGGGTAGGACTTATCGCTATTTAGAAGAAGAACCACTTTACCCATTTGGATATGGTCTTAGTTATGCTAAATTTGATTATAGTAATTTAAAGCTCAATTCTAAGAATATTAAAGCTGGACAAGATTTGGAAGTTAGTTTTAATGTTCAAAATCTTGGAGATGTAGCTAGTGATGAAGTAATACAACTTTACCTAAAGGACTTAAAAGCTTCAGTTAGAATTCCTCGTCATCGATTAGTTGGAATTAAGAGAATTAATATTGAACCCGGAGAGAAGAAATCTATTTCATTTACAATTACAGCCAGACAAATGGGATTAATTAATTCTAAAGGAAAATGTGTATTAGAATCGGGACAATTTAAAGTCTTTATAGGGGGCTCTCAACCAGATAGTCGAAGCCAAGAACTATTAGGAACTCAAATTTTAGAAGAATCTTTTGAGGTAATCGGAAATAAAATTGAATTAGAATATTGATTAAGTTAAATCAACTGCTTTTTCTATCATTTCAATTGATTCTTGTAAAAAATTGTCGTCATGAATAGTGAGTTCTATGGCATGAGATGGACAAGCAGCAACACATCGACCACATCCTCTGCATTCCTCGCTAATGATGGCCTTTTTTTCAATAATTTGAATTGCCTCAACAAAACAGATCCCTTTCGTACAAGTTCCACATCCTATACATTTATCAGTTACTTTTACTTCTACTCCAGGCATCTTTTTAATCGTACTGCTAATAAAATATATTTTTGCGGCATATCTTGATATACAACAGCAAGGACAGCAATTACATATCGTGAGTAATTTGTGACCCGGCCCAACTCCAAGCCATTTTGCGTCTAATTCATTTCGGCCTATTACATATACTAATCCTGCCTCCCGACACTTCTTTAAATGTTCTAAGGCTTCTTCTTTTGAAACCCTTCGACCTATTTTCGGATTAATTCCAATCGAAGGCGCCCCTAAAAATAAGCAACCTAAATTAATAGGATAATCTTTGCATTTTAAAGAGTCTCTACATATACAAAAATTCATAATCCAATGGTAATCTGTTTTATTAACAAAGTACTCGGCAACTTGAGATGGTAAAATCATATCATCTGGTTTATCAACGTCTTGATTTACAGGAATTACTTTATCTTGAGTGAGATAAATCATCTCGTCATATTTAACGGCTTTTAGAATTTTTTTTTTGATAAAAGATATTTTTGTTAGTTTAGCTAAAAAATCGGCATGACGATAAAGCCTTTTAAGCATATTTACAAATCTTACAGATCTACCAGATTCTCTTCCCATTTCTTATCACTTTATTAAGAAATATCTACTAATTTATTGATACTTTTAAAAGAGGTTTAATACCACTTTAGTTTGAAAATTTCTTATTAAGTAATATTTATTAATTTATCAATTCTTTCAATTGATTTTTCTATAAATTTATCATCTTTTAATACAAGTTCAATCGCATTTTGAGGACATATACTCACACATCGACCACAGCCTTTACAATGATTGTTAATATTTGCTTTTCCCTCTATTAGGTGTATAGCATCCACGAAGCAAACACCTTTAGTACAAGTTCCACACCCTATACATTTATCGGTAACACTTACTTTCACCCCCGGCATTCTCGTAACTTTAGAACTAATTCGGGGGGTTAATACAGGAGCTATTCGCCATAAACAACAACAAGGATCACAGTTACAAACAGTTAAAAGCTTATTTCCATCTTTCACACCAAGCCATTGTTTATCTAATTTGTTTCGGCCTATTAAATGGACTAATCCCGCATCTCTACATTTTTTTGCATGTTCTAAAGCTTCTTCTTTACTTACTCTTCTACCGAGTTGTGGATTGATCTCTAAAATTGCTTTACCCATGAATAAACATCCTAAGTCAATTGGATAGTCTTTACACTCCAAGGATTCTCTACATAAGCATGTATCCATAATAAAATGATACTTAGCTTTCTTGATAAAATATTCAAGTATTTTTGAGGGTAAAACCATATCTGCTTGTTTCTCAACTGTCACATTTACAGATATGACTTTATCTTGAGTTAAATAGATTATATTATCTCCTTCAAAAAGAAGTTTATCGATGAGTCTTCCAATAATGGGAAGCCTTGTCAATTTAGCAATAAAACTAATATTTGGAAAGGTTTTTTTTATAATATTCACAAACCATAGTGGCCTAGCCATTTTTTCTCATAGAATTAAGTTTATTTTTTTAATAATTTAATAAAAATCTAAAAAGATATCTGCAAATAATAGTAAATACTTAAGTAAAAATTCTATTGTTCTAAAGTGTATTCTAAAACGGGGATACTTCCATCCACTTAGAGATGAATTTAATATAGAGATCAAACCCTCTTGTCCAAATGTCCTATAAAATGCTCCAAATTCAAATAATTCTGTCGTGGAATATCCATTAAATTTCATTATGGCGATATCACTTAAAATTTCATCAATCGTATCATAGGCATCATAACTCATACATCCTATAGCAACAACTGCCCGGGCGCCATACAGTCTCTTATGTAGTTTAGATAAAGTATACAAATAATCTTGAGCGTAAGGTGTTGTATGATATTCACAACTCCTATATAACATGAAACTAACACGTTCCCACATGTCTGGTGGCTTATTTACT
>Ga0114925_10000147_pt1 | contig 26592 bp, 36 predicted proteins | sample SumtaG_2_FD_87287 | JGI IMG/M metagenome (GOLD analysis project Ga0114925, IMG submission 87287) | Deep subsurface microbial communities from Indian Ocean to uncover new lineages of life (NeLLi) - Sumatra_00607 metaG | ecosystem: Environmental > Aquatic > Marine > Oceanic > Sediment | place... | reverse complement strand
TTTAATTCAGGTGAAGGATTTGAAAGTACAGGACTTAATTTAACAAAATACCAAATATTCAGACAGAACTTAACATCAGGCGACCCATTCGTATTAGCAGGAGAAGTGTTGGCTTCTAGTCCACCACCAAACTTCTTTAATGATACGTCAGTTGCCTTCCCAAGTGTATTTACTTATCAAATTTCTGGATGTAATGGATTAGGATGTTCAGCAAACTCAACATCATCTTCAGCACTTGTTGTTGATCCACCATCAGCAGTATTTGATACACCAGTGTTCAACGCAACAGCAGTCGATAACACAGTTTCATTAGATTGGAATGACGCAACATTTGCAGTTAACTATACTGTGTTAAGAGCAAGTAATAATCCATCTAATGTAATTCTTAATGATGCATTTACCACTGATAATTGGGATGATTTCGGTTCAAGAATCTTTGTAGATACAGTAGGAGAAACAATAGACTTTGATGGTACAAAAGATTCAACACTTCATGCAACAGCATTTGATACAACTGGTATTTCAGATGATTCATTTACACTAAGATTTGAGTTAGGAAGTTTCACTAAAGTAACTCCTACTAGTGAAAACATAAGCGTTATAGTGGGACTGTTCGATCAAGACGAATCAACTGGTTCAGCAGCTTCACAAGATATTTTAATGTTTGAATATGATATTACACCTTCAGGTTTAAACAAACTATTTTCTAGAGTTGTAGATAATCAAGGATTGTTTGCAGGTGGAACAGCAAATAACTTTGTTACAATAGGTGCAACTGATCCAATATATGTAGAAATTCAAAGGACTACAAGCACTTCAGCAACATGGAATGTCTATTCAGATTCATCATTTACAACATTGATAGGAACTGATACTAGAGTTATTCCTGCTACACTATCTGGATTACAATATGTAAAAGTAATGGGTAGAGATGATGTAACAAGTGCAGGAACATTTACAGGAGAAATAGATGATGTAATGTTGTGGAATTCAACAAGTCTAGGAACATTTGGCATAATTGCACAAGGCGTACCAACTTCTGATTATATAGATTCGGGAATAAACACAAACACGAATTACACATACGCAGCTTATGGTGTAAATGATAACGGTAATGGTACACAAGGTCAATCAAATCCAGTAATCACAAATGATGTTCCAACCGAACCTCTGAACTTCAGCGTTGAAATGGGTATGATGCCACCATACTTAGAGACACCAATTCTAAACTGGACTATCCCAGTAGATCAAGGTGACGGAAACCCAACCACTTCAGTCCCAGTCATAAATTACACGGTAGAAAGGAAGCAGGGAATCGGTGCATTTAGTTTCTTAAAGGCTGAACTAAACACAAACCAAAATGGTACAACAGATGATACCGCAGTTGTAGCTGCGAATTATACATGGAAAGTTCAAGCCTGTAATACCGTAGGATGTAGTCCATTCAGCAATACATTCTCAATAATTGTAACACCAATTACAGTACCACCAGCACCAACAAACCTAACTGCAAATACAATTAGTGGAGAAGAAATATTCCTAGATTGGACAGCACCAATTACAAATGCCTCAAATCAACCAAGTGAGTATAGAGTACAGCAAAGACATGTTGGCTTTACAGGATTTGTAACAATAGCAGACACTGGAAACCTAGACACTGACTATTCAGCTTTAGGATTAGTTTCTGGTGGAACTTATGATTACAGAGTAGCAGGAGTTTCAGGTGCAGGCCAAGGGGATTGGTCAAACATCGCACAAAATGTTACCTTCACAGTACCTTCTGCACCATTAAACTTACTAGCAGATACACTTTCAAAAACATCAATTTTCTTGGATTGGGATGAACCAACAGTAACCAATGGTGAAATTATAAAATACAATATAGAACAAGAGAGTCCTATTGGTAACGGATTTAGTGAAATAGCTGAACTTGGTGGTACGTTAGGATCAGCAACATACTTTGATGACTTTACAACTGATAATGGATGGGTATCAAACAATACAGTAGCAGTAGATATTTTCACAGCAACAGGAACAATTAATGTAACAGATGTAGCAACTGGAACAGCAGGTTCAGATCATCCATCAGATCCAAATTACAGCTCAAAGATTACATTAGATTTAGAGGCAGCTATGGGTGAGGCATGGGATCAAGATACATGGACACTAAGAGGCAAATCTGCATTTAACGAAACTGGTGGAAGTATAGCAGCATATTACACAATGTTAGGAGTGAGTGAAGTAGATCAAACTGGATTAAGTGGTACAAGAAATAAAGCTGATTGTGCATTTGAAAGTGTTGATTTAGAAGATCGAGATGTAGGTTGTTTACACTTCTTAGGATTAAGTGATCATTGGCGTATGGGATTTAAAAATGAAACTAATAGTGGAAATGGATTTTCAAATGTTAATCTTAATGTAACTGGATTACCTGACGTTGGCCCACTTCCTCTAAGTACATTCTATTATCCAGAACTAATAGTTGATTCAAATGTAATTAGAATGACCATATATTCTGATTCAGATTATCTAAATGTCTTTGGCTGTCAGTATGCAAATGGAACAAAAGAAGGCAAAACACGCTGTTTAGCAGATGAAGATCAAGGTGCTATGGAAGTACAAAGCACATTTTCCGTACCTGTTTGGGATGATCTTCAATACTTATGGTATGGTCAAGCAGATGCGAATATTGGTGGTGGAGAAAGTAGAACGCAAGGTACTCATCATTATGTAGCATTTTGGAATGGAATTAACATGACAGCATTTGAAGATGTATTTGATACCACACCTGCAACCAATTACACAGTAACAGGATTAACAACAAAGACAGAATATAATTTCAGGGTAAATGCAGAAAATGAAATAGGTGCTTCGCCATACTCTAATGAAGCTGCAAACACAACATTTGGAGTTCCAGACGCACCAATCAATGAAGCAAGTGAAACAAATGGAATTAACGAAATTACAATTACATGGGATGAGGGAGTTGAGAACTTTGGATCAGCAGTAACTGGATATAGAATTGACCAAGCGTTACAAGGTGGATCATGGATTACTGCAATCAATGATACAGGAGATAACGTAGAACCATTAGATGAAACATTTACTGGACTATTACCACAAACAACCTATGTTTACAGAATATTTGCTTACAATAGTTTCGGAATATCATTACCAACTGCAAATGTAACACAGGGAACATTCACAGGCCCAACTGAACCAGAAAACTTCTTCGCTGTATTCAATGCAACCAAACCATATAGTGTAAATCTAAGTTGGGCTGCACCACTTAATGACGGTGGAAGACCAATCATAGCGTATCTAATTGAAAGACAAAATGAATCAAGTGTCTTTGTTCAGATAGCCAATGTTACAAACAGCACATTTGCATATACCGATACTGCACTACTTAACTTGGCAACTCACACTTACCGAATAGCTGCACAAACAAATCCAATAGGTTCATTCACACCAGATCAACCAGTTGTAACATTTGTTCCAGCAAACATTGTTGGATTTACAATCGATGAGTTTGGAGTTGTTGGAGATGTATTACAGCAAAACTATTCATTTGTTGTTGATGACTGTTTCCCAACATGTGTTCTTTCACAGGCAGACATTGAAAGAAATGGAATAGTTGAATCAAATATTCCACTTTCTGAACCAGTTCCATTAGATACAACTATTGAATTCACAACATGGTTTGTACTTCCAACAGCAGCTACATCTTCAATAAACACAACTGCATTTGTTACAAATCTAGGTGGAAGTGGAGATGATGAAGCAGGAGTAACTCTAGCAACAGCAGAATTCCTAGTTCCAACCTCATTATTCTTCAATCACACACGAACACCAGACTTTGAAGATATAGAATTCCAGCTTGTAAGACACCCAGTTCCTTGGGAAGTTTTATGTGAACATACGATTGCTAGTGGATTATCACCATCAATATTCGGAATTTCAGGCGTGCAACCTGTTATAGAAGCCAGTGGAGTAGGAGTAGGATATTTGAATGAAACAATAAATGCAAATCCACAAGCCAATTCATACATCGCATGCTTTGATCCAAGTGAGACATTAAACAAGGTACAAATTCTTTCATTCACATCATTCGGACTTGGCAACGGAACATTTGCATTAATATCATTTACAAGTCAACTAGGTGAATTCCTTGGAGTCCCAGTAGCCTTCGTATTTATAATATTCTTAGCAGCAATCTGGACTGGTCGAAGTGCAAGTACAGGTGTAATATTCTTAGCAGTTGCAATCGGATTCATGGGTGTGCTTGGTTACTTCCCCGATGTTAGCGGTGATCCATTGTTAACAGGAGGATTCTGGTCACTCATAGTATTGATGACAGCCCTTGGAGTTTTCATGGGTAAGCGATTCTTCTAGAAACCTACCCGACTACACAACTTTAATTACTACTATGATTATGAGAAGGTATGGCAAAAAGAAGAGGTAGTTCAAATAAATCCGCAGCCAATAAAGCCAACAAAGCGTCAAGTCCAAAGTTCAAATCAATCGGTGCTTCAGAAGTAGGCTTCTAATTTGGCAAAAAAACAAGGCATGGTTAAACAAAAAAGAATAAAACTACCACCAAAACCAAAGAATATGTTCAATAGTAAGACAGAACAATTCTAATTTATTTTAAAAGAATACTTTTTAATACTTTGGTATAAACATATTATTTGTGAGTGAGTTGCGTTGGGTCGTTTTTCATTAAAAGGCCACTTTCCAATATTTGAATTTAAACTAATGCGAGGGCCTATGATATTTTTAAAGGTAGGAGATCGTCAAATTGAATTAAGAAAAGCAGTTCGTCATCAAGGTAAATATTTCCTAACTAAAGACGGAGTGTTTGAATTAGATGGAGAATATTCATACACATTAAGTGGTCAACAGTGTTTAATCTATAATCTATTCAATGCAAAACCAATTTCCTTACAGGGAATTGAAAAAGTACAACAATTATACCGTGAAAGAAAAGCAGGAATACTTGTAAGAGAACTAGAAAGAATTAACTCTGCAATAGAATCAGGTGCAGAAAAAAAATACACAGATCCAATACATGCTATGGCAGAACTTTACAAAGGAAAACCAGAGGAAATTTCTGCTGTTGATCAGAAGTATTTGATAGATTCAAGAATATTTGACAAGGATGATTTAAAATTATTAAACACAGCGAAGATGAATTCAAAGAATGTTAATTCTGGACTATCATTAAAAGTTCCAACAATAATCCCAATATTACTGATGGGAGCTATTGGTATTGGAATAGTTTTAGCTATGCAACAATTAAACCCATTCAAGCTGATTCCACAGCTATTCGGAGGCTAAAATGTCAACAGTTATGGTGAAAAGAGAGCTGGATTTTTCCGAATTAGGACTAATTTGGTATGGAGGCCCATTAGCCATAATACTAGCAAGAAAAAATCAACTGAAAATGAGAAAAATTCAGCGTATGAGGGAATTTTTTATAAACGAATTTGGCATATTTGAAACCGATAGTGAAACAGAATACAGATATGGAAAGCAACCAATATCATTTTACAACTCACATAACCAATCAATCCCTAAAAAAATAGTAAAAAGTGTAAAGAAGAACTATCAAAGAGGAAAATTCAAGGAAATAATCGCAGACTTGGAACAGATTTATCCAGAAATTAAAGGACTAAAATTCAAAACAATATTTGATGTATTTGCTTTTATTGTAAAACAAACTGGACATAAGGCGATAGATATTGACACGGAAAAGTATCTGCCATATTATAGAGCTTATAATCCAATTTCAATTAAGAGATTAAATGAAGTATGTCAGCAAGCAAGAAAAGGCGTTGAGTCACTTCATCCATCATTCAAACCACCAATGCCAATCATGATATTGATAATTGGAGGTATTATGGGAATGGCTATAATTCAAAATGGGCCAAAATACATGCGAGAAATTAGTGCATATATGGAAGACTTGACCTCACCAGCACCAGTTGTTGAAGCAGTTGAAGAAGTTCCAGAAGTTGTTGCAGAAGTAGTTGCTAATGGAACAGAGATCATACCTGATGTAGTTGGTCAGTTTATCCTATTCCTTAGTCATTTAATAGTATGAGAACTTTATTTTTTATAACTCAATGTTGGTGAAAGACTGTTGAACATAGTAAGGCACAAAGCCACCATCCTTAGATATACTAAACTAACAGGATTTATCGCCATGACATTTTATTTCGGATTTGGAATTTTAGGTTTATCGGCACATTATTTTGAAGGTCATAATGAACAGATTTTCTGGTTTGCAAATGCATACGGCCCAAATGATCCAGAATGTTTTGAATTAGGAACATGTGATATTTTCGGAGCTCCATTTGAAGCGATGATTGAACCGTTTAATGCTACACTTACAGACTTTACATTAGTTGTAATATGGGCGATTATCATGGGAGTTTTATGGCTTCGAGTATCTAACACTATGGTTGTTGGTGTGATGGGAGTAGCATTAGCGTCACTATTCACACAAGGATTTTCAGAGCAAGCACAGATTATTGGATGGGCTTTACTTGGAGTCGCAATAGCGGTGGCTTTGTACCAGATTTTAATAGTGAGAACTCATTTTCCAACGAACTGAGATGTTCTTATATACCAGCAATACTGAACTTCAGACGTGAGTGACCCGTCAGGTGAAGTAAGGTCAGTCCTTGGACTGATCACAGCAGCCAGTGGCAAAAATCGAGATAGGCTTCTGTATAGAACTTTAGTAGGCCCAAAACATCTAGCTGAAGTAGTTCAAAAAGTAGAACAGATTACAGCAGTTAAAGAAACTTTACCTGAAAGTATGCAGGATGTAGCTGAAGAAGCTAAGGAAATTCAGATTAAGGCATTAATTTCCACTACCAGTGTCAAAGGACACATGTTAACAATGCTTACAACACAAAGAAGTGAAATCAAAGTTAACGACCCACGAGTTAAACGACAAATTGCAGGAGGTTTGTTAAGAGGCGGTGGTGGAGGAATGTATGATGATTAATCTGAGGAATAACAATGAGTAAACTGTTACAGAAAGAAAAAAGAATAATAAAGTCAAGCGGTTGTAGAGGAATTCATTTTTCAATTCATTCACCGCACCTTGAACTTCAATACTGTAAAACATGTGATGCACATGTTCAAACAAAACAATCAAACGTTTGTGAATGTTGTAGTAAAGTAATACCAACAAAAAGCAACGGTGCATGGTTGAATAAGGTCTTAAAATTTGGAGTAAGACAACATCATAATTTTATTAGAGATTGGTGCATGTTCCCAACAAAAGAACCAGTCTGGTTAGAGATTTATTATAGACGAACGGTTTACGAAATTCCTGTTAAATATTTGGCATTATCACTAGAAACGAATGATGGATCGGTATCAGACAAGAACGGAAAAATAATAGTGAGGGGTGGGGAAGACGCAAAATTAAAATTAATTAGAAAAGCAGTAGGAATTAAAGGACTTAGATGTACGATACCCGATGATCAAGAAATGGATATGAAGTGTAATAGGTGTGGTATCAAGCTGAGATATGATAAACAGGACAATATTTTCTGTCCAGATTGCGATAAATAATTTTATTTTAAATAACTCGGTCATGGTTGAAAAACATTGGTTAATGGTAAGAAAGTTTTTAGAGGTAATGGCGAATTTGCAATTCCAGAAGAGGATTTAGTTACATCAAATAAAGAACCAGCAGGATTATTTGATTTATTCATAGATGAAGGTTCACAATTTGGAACAGTGAATCGAGGTAAAAAAAGAAGGAGAAGTTTCAAAGTTCCATCAAGGCCTGATTCGGGATTTGATAAAGCCTTCATGCCCGAAAATACACAGTTTTTAGCTGAAGGAAATTTTCAAGGAAAAAAATTGTCGAGGTTATTCAAATGAAATTTACATCAACCAAAGTCGCACTTGGTAAAGGTAAGGGCGAATTCATTCATGTTGACTTTAGTGAAGAGTTGATTGATTAATGGGTTTAAGAAAAGGTTCTAAACGTAGTACAAGTAGAAGTGTTAGAGGGCCTAGTGCTGCTAGTATTAAAAGAATACAAGATCAAAAACGAGCTAATGCTTTAGCACAATCTAAACGAGTAGCACAGACCGCAAGTGATGCAAGAATTAAAGCTTCAAAGTCAGCAGCAGTATCTGCCTCAATCTTAGATTTGAGATCAGCACAAACAACATTACGAAGTAATATTACAAAATTAAGTACCGTTTCAAGTGAAGGAAGATCGGCTTCAGAAGCTTTTCAACTTACATTAGCTAGACAGGAAACTGCTGCAATAGAAGCAGATATTTCAAGACAGCTTGCAGTAAAAGCAAAGGCAGCAGCACGAACAGCAGCAATAGCAAGACAAAGAGCAAAAGCAGATGCAATTAGGGCAGCAGCAGCTAGAAAAGCAGCAGCATTAAGAGCAGCAGCAGAAAAGGCAGCAGCAGCTAGGCGAGAAGCATTACTTAATGCACCAGTTAACCATAAAACTTCTAACACTTTATTTGCGTTGGCAGATCAGAGAGAAGCCCTACTAGCTCAACAAGCCAAATTTGCTATTGATCAACGTTCAAAATTATTATCAAATGTAAACAAGGAACAGATAGCAGGAACTCTCGACAGAGGACAAGCAATAAGAAGAGTTAATAGCATAAACCAAGCACATGCAAGAAGAACTGATCCAAAAAAAATACGATTAGCACAAGTGAATATAGGTAAATTAAGAAAACAAGCAGAAGCAGAAAAGAAATTTGAATTAAACAGAAATAAATTAGTTGCAGCAGAACAAGATAGATTAGCAGCAGCAATTTTACCTTTCCAAATGCCAGCAGGTTTTGTATCACAAGGAACTGTTTCAAAGTCAACAAAGTCATTAGAAGCAAGATTAAGACAACAAGTTAAAGGTATAGGATTAACAGGAAGTGGTGCAGAAGCGTTTGCTAGAACAAAAGCAGCTAATGACACTAGAATTGCTATTGCAAGGACAAGATTTACAGTTGCAAAAAGTTTTGCAAAAGTATTAGAAGCAAGAGCTCAGACTGCAAGAACAAATTCAAAGGCAAATGCTGTTAGTGCAGCTATAAAAGAAAGAGAAGCAAGAGCAACTGGTCAATTAGTAGGTACATCAACAAGAGTAAAAGCACCTAAAGCTGTTGGACAAGACTTTTCAATCAACCTAAGAGAGACACTAAGTTTCGGAGAATCATTAGTAACAAAGTTCACACCAGCACCTAAAGTGAAAGCAGTAACTCAACAAGTTGCATTTGCACCGTCAGCAGCAGCAGCAGGAAAAATCGAAGTTACAAGAGCAAGTGGAAAGAAAGCAATAGTAACACAATCCACAGCTAAGGCATTAGCAGAAAGAGGTGACTTATCACCAGAATCAGCAGCAGGAATTCTTGCACCTCCAATCATTCCAGACATTCAAAGTATAATCGGCCCAACAAAACCAACTGGAAAAAAACCATCACAATTCACAACAACTGCACCAGCAACAATACAAAATGCAATAGCAAAAGAATCAAAACCATTCATCCAAGAAGCGTTTGCAGAAGAGGGAGGATCATTGGTTGACAAGCAAACAAAACAAGAATTACAACAAAATCCAGAAAACATAATTCCAAATGTAATTCAATTAGAGAAAAATCAGGTAAAAGTTGTAGGTGGATTCAAGGCTGGCGATGAAGTTCAAGAAGTACAAATACCAACACTTTCAGGTGCAACATTTTCAGCAGTAGCACCAACTGGAAGAAATATCAATGAATTACAATCAAATGAAGAGAAAAAAATTGGAAATGCATTAAATGCAGGATTAGGTGTAGAGGTAGGAGGAACATTTCTTGGGGGAGAAACATCAGTAATATTTGACCCACAAGCAAAAGTAACTACAAAAGCTAAACCGTTAATTTCACCAACTCGTGATCAAGGACTTGGTAATATATTTACTGTAAAAGATGGTATAGTAACTCAAAAACCAAAAAAGAAAAGTGTGAAAGTTATCAAAGCAGAAACACTTGCAACCAGATTAGGCAACGCACCATTTATTACACAAGTTGATTTGTCAACAGAAAACCTTAGACAAGGTTCACAACTGCTTGATAGATCAGACTTTTTCACGACAGATAAAATAACAGGAGAGAAAAAACAAATCACCTCAGATTCATTAGAAGGACAAGTAATTAATAGAATTGGAGAAGAGCAAGATGTTAAGAATGTATTAAACACAGTACAGGCACAACGACACCAAGCAATCACAAATGCACAAGCAGAGATAGACCCGATAACAGGCCAAACTATTAGAACAGCAGGGGAAGTTGCATTGGATATTGCAAGAGCAACACCTGAACCAACTGTTAGTTTTACATTTGGTGCAGGAAGTGCATTTAGACCAACAGGACAAGAAAGAGAAATAGAAGAGTTAGCAGACGGTTCATTTATTTTAACAAAGACTGGTGGATTTACTGATGAAAACCTACCATTCATTCAAGAAGTATTAGAGACAACACCAAGAGCGTCAGTACAAGAAGGGTTAGGATTCGGCCCACCAACAATAGAACTAGAAACTGGAAAGTTAATTGAGAAAGTAAACAAGGATGGATCAGTAGAAGTAGTTAAAGAGACAGCATTATTTTTAGACCCTGATAGATTTTCTAGTCAATTTAGGCCTCAAGTCGGAATTGTATCAGTTGGTAAACCAGATGTAATAGCTGAAACAAAAGGCGGTAAAAAATTTATTCTTTCACAAGAAATAGCACAGCAGCTAGACAAAGAAGGACAGTTATCATCACCAATAGATAATTTTCAAACTGGAACAAAACCAGAGTTAGAATCAGCAGGACTTGAAGGAATTGGTGGTACATTTAATCTAAATCAAAATCTAAATGCAACACCAAATTCACCATTCGCACTACCAAGTAATTCAGGGCAAGTGTTAGAAAGCAGTCCAGTAACAGAAGACTTGGCAAGATCAGGTGCAGTAGATTTTCCTTCATTCATTCAAACAGCGTCAGCAGATTCAGGGCCTGCACTAGGATTTATCGGCCCAGTTGCACAAAGACCAAGTGAACAAGTATCAATTCAAAAACCATTGTTCGATGAAAAAACATTAGGGCTTGGAGAAGTTAGAGACAAGTTTTCGTTTGGGGATTTCCTAGAAAATCCAATCGAAGGCCTAGGTCAGTTTGCAGGTGGAGCTACAAGGTCAGCACAAAATGAAGTAGCTGGTATTCAAAACATTGGATCATTAGCAAGTGGTGGACAGATTCCACAAAGAGAATTCCTTGGAACACCATCTCAACAATTCTATGATGCAGTAATTACAGGTGCGTTAGAAGTAGGAGGACAAAACTTTGGTATAGCAGCACAAAGATTTGGCGAGTTAAGACAAAGAGGAATAGGTGCAGTATTTGAAGACCCATTAGGATTTATACAATCAACAGCACAGGTATTAAACCCAATAACTAGTACAATAATTGGTATAGCACAAGACCCAACAGTACAACAAAAGTTTGGAGTGTTGGGACAATCAATTTTAGATAATCCGTTTGCAGCAGCAGGTGATCTATCATTCCAAGCTGCGACATTCCTAGGCCCACAAGCAGTTCTAAAAGTTGCAAGAGTTGCAGGAGTAATTGCACCAAAGGCTGCAAGTGCTGCTTCATTAGGAGTCAAATTACAAAAGGGACAAAAGATTGAGGCTGCATTAATTCAAAGTAAGAAAGGTGCAAAGAAGGAAGTAGTTAATGTATTAATCAATAAAGGACAAAAACTTAAAAAAGTTGATAATGGATTAGGTGGAAGTCATGCATTAGTTGTAAATAAAAACACAGGAGATATTATTAGAGTTATTGAAACAACCGCAACACCAGTTTCTGCAAAGACAGCATTAATCATTGATAATACAGCAAGTGTAAATAGAAAAATAGCAAAAACAGTTGATCCAAAAGAAATTCAAAGGCTAGCTTCAGGTAGACAAAAGTTTGGTAATTTAAGTAGCCTAAGCAAGAGCGAGCAAAAAATATTAGATGCAGGTAAAACACAAGCTGGTGCAATACTAACACTAGATCCAACTGGAACAGCACAATTACTAGGAAAACAAGGTTCAATCAAAGTATTTCAAAAGGGAGGAAAAAGAGTATTACTTAAAGAAAAAACATTTGAATTAATTGATTTAAAAACAGGCAATAAAAAAATAACATTAAGACAAGACCTTGCAGAATCTGTGACTCAAATGCCATTAGGTGCAAGATTATTTGATACATTAACAGGTTTAGAGTCAGCAGTAAAACCAAGTTCAACGACTGCACAGTTACCATTTAGAGCAACTGAGGCAACAGATGCAGGAGTGTTAGGAAAACTTGACTTTGTTGAATCAGGCATAAGCAAATCAGAATTTGAACGAACAGGAGTATTTTCACCAACTGGAACAAGAATCGGCCCATTACCAAAATCACCGACAGATATTGCAGCAGCATTAGGAAGACAAAAACAACAAGAACTAAACGTATTTGAAGACTTTTTATCAAAACGAGGTGGATTCGTTACTCGTGAAACAAGTCTAGGTGAGAGTGCAGGTGCAGCGTCATTTGATCCATTTTTCGGCCGAACTATAACACCAACAGCAGAAGCAGCAGGAGTTGCAGGAAGACAGTTTATACCTGAACCATTTGGATTAGGAACTGGATCAACTTCAACAGTTGTTAAGGTAAGACCAAGATTAGATACAGGAAGTTTAACAGCAAAAGTATTTGATACATTATCACCAGCACAAAAACAAGCAGTTATTGAAGAAGGATTTGTAAGAGGTGGAGTAGGTTCAGCAAAACAAAGTGGAAAGTTTGCAGATGAAGTAAGAACGACTGCATTAACTGCTGCTGCACAGGGCAAATCATTGAAATCAATTTTAACTGAAGTAAATCAAAAAATACCAACAGGTAGAGCAGTCGCTACTGGTAGAGCAATCTCTGAAAGAAATACAGCAATAAAAGATGCAGCGTTCTTTGTAAATGACAAAACTGGATTTCCATTACAAAGTAAACTTAATGTGGGATTATCTGGAAGACTACAAAAAGGAATAAACGAAACTCTAAAAGCAAGAACAAAAGAATTTGATGTAGCAATTCCAACTGGTACAGTAGGAAGAGATGCACAATTAACAGGAGATATTATAAACAGTCCTGCATTTGCAGCAGCATTAAAAAAAGTAAAACCAAGTGTATTAGACGATGCATTAGGAATTAGTCCAAGAAGATTAGTAGGTGATTTAGGTGAAACTAGATTATCTGTTGGGGTTGCAGGTAAAGGAAGTTTAATACCAAAATCATTTACTCAAACAGCAAAGTCAGGTATATTAAAAGCAGTAGATGACTTTGCAGTACCAAAAATTCAAAGAGCAGCAGCGTTAGGTGATGATTTCTTAAACATTCAAAGAGGTGTAATAGGTGCAACTTCTAAAACAGTTAGAAGTGTAACAAGTGTAGGAAAGAAAGCAAAAACAGCTCCACAGAAACTAATTCAAAAAGTCAGACAACCAAAACCAACAGGATTATTAGATGACCTTGATCCATCAGGCACATTAAAAATTGGTAAATTAGGCAAGGGTTCAAAGACTATTGGAAAGACAGCAGATGATTTACTAGAAGTAGGAAGAACAATCAAACCGAAAAGAGGCCTACCAGTTGGATTGATAACAGGAATTGGCTCACAAGTAGTTCAACAATTCAGACCATCAACCGTAACTGGTATTCAAACAGGATTTGAACAAGTATTAAATCCAATTCAATCACAAAAATTAGGAGTTCAGTCATCATTAGCATTAGTTCCTAGACAAGCAAGAACACCAGCAGGAAGATTTCAATTTCCATTTGCAGTTCCAAAAGCTGCACAAGCACAAGCACAGCCATTTCCACAAAGACAAACACAAAGATTATTGTTTGGAACTCCAACGCCACCAGCAAGAAGTCTATTAGTGCCACCATTTTTCCTTGGAAGAGGTGGTGGACAAGGAGATACAGGTGCAGGTGATCTAAGTGCAAGAAGAAAGTTCTTTAGAGTGTTTGATGTAGCAAAAACTCCATTTGGAAGGGTTGAAAGAGGATTGGGAATTCAAGTACAATCATCAGCACAAATTCAAGAGGTATCAGATGTATTGGGTAGAGCTCCTAGACGAAACGTTTCAGAAAGATTTTTCGGGGAACAAGGTAATGGAAATGGAGGAAAAAGACGTAGAAGAAGAGGCGATACAACCTTTGATGATAGCTTATTCTCTTTTTAGTAAGTTATAATCAAACAATGTTGACCACATTAGTTTATTATCATATAATCAAAAACAGGCATAATGGTCAAATATTTCTGTTCAAAATGTCATAACTTAACGTTTTCATTAAGATACATGACAGGTGGAACATGGTTAAAACCAAGAAATAAACCACAATATTGCAAATTCTGTGAAACAATCAAACCACAAAGAGAATGTCTAGCAGGATTAAAGGGATTGATAAAGGTAGGGAGGTGAAAAGTATGGCGAGAATGTATTATGATATTGTTCTTTGGGAAGATGTTGATGAGAATGATACCGACAAATTAAAGAATAAAGGAACTGAAATGATGAAAAGATTTCAAGGATATGGAGTTTTATCATTTAACATGAGAGCAGCACCTGTAACACAACAACAATTAGAAGCACAACAGGCAGCAGCACTAGCTCAACAACAACAACCTCAACAACCAGCCCAAGAAGCAGTAGCAACTGAAGAAGAAGAAGAATTCTTGGAGGAAGAGTGAGAATGATGGTAACTGAATTACCTTGGGATGATAGAAGTGTTAGCGATGATAAAGCTGAAAAATTAATCAAAGAAAAAGTGCTGGAACTAACATTATTCCCACATAGGAAGAAAAGACAAGAGATAGCAGATGTTATCAACCGCTCAAAATCAAAGGTCTACCGTCTTCAGAAAGAACTGGTAAACGAAGGTAAACTGAAGGTAAACGAGTCTGGACATATCGAAAGATCAGCAAATGCAGACCAAATAAGACAGAATCAAGATATTTCCAAGACAGACTTTGCAAATATCCCAAGTGTCCAACGATGGATTTCTAGCATGAGAAGAGCAAATGTCACTAACATTAACTATCATGTTGTGAATTTCTGGAAAGTATGTAGGACATTAAAGAAATCAAATACAATGTTCGCAGGCCCAAAGTCATTTTTACAGGATACACATGAAGTAGAACCACTAATAGATGAGTTTGTTGAACGATTTAAGAAAGGACAGACAGAATATCTAACAAATAGAACACAAATAGACCCTGTAAAACAATCACAATCAAGCCCACAACATTACATAGAGTCAATTAGAAGTTTCATTAAACGAAATGGTAAACAAATTCCACAAGGAAACATACAGATTCAACGTGATCCGAATCTAATCTATTCAAATATCAAACTAACAGACACTGAAAGACTAAAAGGAATCAAATTTATGGAAAAAACAAGTGAGAATTTAAAGAATTTATTCATCATGCATAATGAAATCGGCCCAAGAACTGATACATTATTTACAATGAAACCAAAATTTGAACGAAGAGTGGTTAAAATTGATGATGTAGAGTGTGAATATTATGTTTGTAGGATAACAGAAAAGAAACAAAGCCAACAATATGAGAAATTAATCATAACGCCAAAGGCTAGAGCATTGGTTAAGACATTAAAAAGCGGTGAAAGGATACATGACTATACACATCTAAGAGCTGGTAAGGATGAATACAATCAAAAACTAAGAGAGTTGTTTGCATATCTAGGTAAAATTGACTCTGATCCTATTGTTCAATCACAATATGATAAAGGAACTGAAGAATATTATCTTACAACGAAGCCAAGTCATGCAGTAAGGCATAGTTGTGTTCATTTCTTAATGAGAATAACAGGGGAAAGGGCTGAAGTAGTGTCTGCATTATTTTGGGAAAAACCTGAAACATTAAGAGTGTATGCTAAAACATCGATTGATTCTATACTTCAACAAGGAGTTTGTTATTATTGTAATCCACCAACAGAAGTAAATAATACTTTGAAAAGATTTTGTACTTTAAGACACGCATTAGTATTTTTTAATAACGGTGGTAAAGAAAAATTTAGAAAAGGAATCATGGGAGAAATGTTAGGGGAGGTAAAAGATGACTCTAACTGAACGTGAAAAATGGTTATTTGTATTGACTGTAATGAAAACAAGCAAGAGGGCAAGTAATTTACCTATGAAATTAAAGCAGGAGATTTGTGAATTCATTAGAAAGAGAATTGCACCTAATATCAGTTATGATGAATGGTTGAAAATGGAGTATGATCTTAGGGATGAAAAAGCCGATGTTATGACATTATTAATGCAGGGAATGTCAGTAGCATTGGGGGAAGGAGACAAACTTCCACAAGAAGCAAGAGAAATGTTTGATGAAAGTGAGTTTGCAAAATTAGATAATGCAGCAAGAGAGATGAATTTAAGAGATGAAGCAGACGGATTATTAAAAGAACTTGATAAAATGAGTGAAAATTCTAAAATGGAAACTATAAAACAAAAGATTTTAGAATATTTGAGGGAGAAGGATGATGAAAATAAAAGCTAGAAACTATCTGTTTATCCTAAGAAAAAAAGCAACTGACAGATACTGTCATCAATGCACAACACAGTTATTAAAAGGGGATTTAACCTACTCAAAGAGACATGAAAAGTATTATTGTAAAAACTGTGCGTTCAAATTGGGATTCATTGATCAAAAATTGGTTAGGGAGTTGATGAATACTGTTAGTTAATTGTAAATGTTGTACGAAAATGGGTATGATGAGCGATAAAGATATGGAGTTATGTACTAGTTGTGAACAAGAAATAAGTAGTGTGATTGAAAATGATGGCAGCAGAACCAGAACCATCTCATAGTGAAGGCCCACTATGCAAGGTATGTAATAGACCAATGAGAGAACATTCATTTGAGCAGCAAAAAAGATGTATTGATGAAGCAAAAAAACAAGGAATTAATTTAATATGACACAGTTTGATTTAGATCAAATACATTTTAATTCAGTTGGGGTAATAAAATATAATGATAATTCTATCCCAGTAATCTTTATTGATGAAAACGATAAAGTTCCACCAGATGATTGTAACGGTGTTGACATTAATTCAAACATATATTATTCACCAGAATTAAAAAATGCGTTTGTAAAATTCACAATAGATTCAGATCAGTATGACATACACAAAGAATATTACATTGATGCATTGAAAAACATGGAGTTCTTTGACTTGTTAGCTAAAATTTGGTGTTTTGGAATTGCGAATAAAGAAAAAATGTATATGGTACAAATACCAAAAATTTCAAATTTAGAATTGATTTATGAAAACCTAAGAAAATTCAAAGAAAAATGGGAAGTACCAATCAATGACTGAAATTCCATTAACACCAAAAAAGAAAGTTAGAGAGTGGGAAAAAAAACATATATTGATTGGAATTATAGGTGGTACAACTGCGATGCTGTGGATGATTATAGCAAATTATTGGGTGGGAAACTAATCTGAACTTCAGAGGAAAGCCTTTAGAGAAAATAAAGAAGAAATACGGAATACTTTACGCTGACCCACCATACAGATTCAATAACACAAACACAGGTGGAAGTCTAAAAAGCGGTTCAGCAAGCAAATATCTTACAATGTCAATTCAAGAGATTTATGACTTACCCATTGAAAAAATTGCAAAGGATGATGCATATCTATTTTTATGGATACCTGATAGTTTTCTAAAAGAAGGATTGGAAATATTTGAAAGATGGGGATTCAAGTATAAGAAAAAAGGTTTTACATGGATTAAAAAAACAAAGACAGACAAAGATTATTTTGGAATGGGATTTACAACAAGGAATGGATCAGAGGATTTGTATATTGGTTCAAGAGGAAAGCCAAAAGTAATTGACCATTCTATCAGACAAGTTCAATATGCTAAGGTTGAAAGTCATTCAAGAAAACCAGATATATTCAGAGAATTAATTATAAAATTATGTGGCAAACAACCTAGAATCGAACTATTTGCGAGGGAATCTTGCTGTGGATTTGATATTTGGGGTACTGAAGCCCGTCACTGAAGTTTTATTTTAAATAACTCGCCTAATCAATCAAAGGCATGTGTGGTATAGGAGCTGAATTAGAGCTCTATGTTACGGTTGCTTTATTCGCATTAAGTACATCTGGTATGGCAGTTGCCACAATTTTTTATAAAAACGACTTGGTAAATATTTTCAAAAAGGAGGAAGAAAATGTCAGCTTTTGATTCAGCTTTTAATCTAGATTCAATGATGGGATTTGGACAAAAATCAAGAAAGGGTAAGAAATCAAAACGAAAAAGTAGTGATCCATTTGATGTTTTACAAATGCCAAGAATGACAACACCAAGAAAAAGTAAAAGTAAAAGAAGTACATCATCATTTCTAGATATACCAACACCACCAAGAACAAAACAAAGTTCACAATTCGGTGGTTTCGGTGGTATGGGAGACTTTTTCGGTGGAGTAAGATCAAATGGTAATGGAAAAAAGAAACGTAATGGTAATGGTAGTAAAAGAGCAAGTGCAAAAGATGCAGCGATGGGTTTTGAAGCACCAGAGTTTTTCGGTGGATTAAGAGCAGAATCACAAAGACCACAATCAGATGGAACATTTGATGACGGTATGATGAAAGCAACACCAGTACAAGAAGGATTAGGAATTCAAATACCCGAATTAGGCCAAGACTTTAACACAAGGTTTGGTAAAATTGGTTCTGGATTTATAGAAAATGTGAACGTATCTAATGTTGGTTTTAGTGGAAGTGGTCAAATAGGAGGTTCAGGTACTAAAGGACTGTCAGAGTTAGAGAGAGAAGCATTTAGACGTGAAGGAAGAAAAGGTGGTAGAAAATCAAAGTTATCAGATAGAGAAAGAGAACTAATCACTCTTGGAAAACGTACAAAACAAGACGAAGAGAAGAAAAAGAAATTATTATCTGAACTAGAAAAGGCTGACAGGAAAAAACAAAAGGCATTTGAAAAAGAATCTAAGCGAAGAGACAAAGCAGCAGATGCAGAAGAAAGACGAGTACAAAGAGAAAATGAAACTCAAGCTCGTGGTGAAGATAGAGCAGAGGAATTAAAAGATGAAGTTGGATTTACACAAGCTAGAGCAGAAGAATCTGAAGAAGACTTTAGTGGATTTACAGAAAACGGTGAAGAAGATGAAGAAGAAAATGGATTCACAAGTGAACGAGTTGATTTAGGTGAGGGAGAAGGATTTAGGTCAAATAAAATATTTGGAGTTGGTAACTAGATGGCAACGGTAGCAGAAAGACAAGCAGCAAGACGTGCAGAAGCACAAAAGAAATTAAAAGCTGCTGGTAAAAAGAGAGCAACTTCATTAGCAGCAACTGCTGAAAGAACAGCACAACGTAGAGGTAGAGCATTAGCTGACCCATTAGTTGTAGTTCAGCAAGCAGTAGCACCAAAAAGACAAGCAGCACCACCAAAAACTAGATTTCAACAAGCATGTGATGTTATTGGAGGTGTAGGAAGATTATCAGGCCCAACAGTATCAAGAGGTGTTTCATTTACATGTGGTGACAAACCAATAGCGTTTAGTTCAGCTTTCCCAAATAATACAACTGTTAGAGTTTTTGGTCAAGCAATATCAAGTAACCAAAGAAAACTTCGTGCAGCAGGATTCGGTGACTTTATTCCATTCTCTGCTGGCGATGAAGCAAGCTTGGCAAGGTCAATTAAAATTGCAAGAAAAAAGAGAAACTTTGCATTAGTAGAAAGACTACAAGCAGGTGGTTGTAAAGCTGGTTCAAGAACAGCAGTTTCAAAATCAACATGTCGAAATCTAAAGACGAGGGGATTATTCTAATGGCAACCATAGCAGAAAGACAAGCAGCAAGACGTGCAAAAGCACAAAAGAAATTAAAAGATGCTGGTAAAACTAGAGCAACTTCATTATCAGCAACTGCTGAAAGAACTGCACAACGTAGAGGTAGAGTATTAGACCCATTAGAATCTGTAATTCAGCAAGCAGTACCAGCACCAGCAAGACCAGCAGCACCTCCACCAAGAACTAGAGCTCAACAAGTATGTGATGTATTAGGTTCACGACCAATAAAAAGAGGACAGACATTAGCAAGAGGTGTTAGTAGGACATGTGGCTCAATACCAATTCAGTTCAATTCACAAGCAAATAATACAACTAGAAGATTCTTTGGAACACAAATTTCACAAAACCAAGCTAAACTTCGTGCAGCAGGATTAGGTGATTTCATTCCAAAGTCACCTACTGAAAAAAGAAATGCTCAAAAACAAGTGAAAAAAATAAGAGCAAAACAAAAGGGTTGCCAAACAATACGAGATACTACTGGAAGGAGAAATTGCCTAATTAATCTTGGTAATCAAATAGATGCAATTCAAAAGGAGTTTGGAATCTAATGGGATGTGCATGTGATTTAGGTGTAAAGGAAGTGAAACGTGCAAGAAAAAGAGCTGCACGAAATGATGACTTTGAAACTATTACAGGAGGTCTAATCTAATGTCAGCGAGAGTACCAAGAGAAAAGAAAAAAAGACGTAAGAGAGTACCACCAAAGAAATCACATAAGCAAACAGTTGATCAACAATTTGGTAGAGTCAAAGCAGCAAAAGGAAAAACTCAAAGAGAATGGTGTCCTATTTGTATGGAAGTACATACTAAAAATCAACATAGGTTTCATGGTGTAGGTTCATTTGATAGAACGAGAGGTAATGCATAATGGTGAAAAAAAGACGAGTAACATTCTTCGCAGGTGTAAAAACTCCATCAAAGAAAGATGATAGAGTAGTTGACTTTCTTGCAGCACCAAAAGGTATGACTGGTGGAATTCAATTAGACGGACTTCAAGAACCAAAATCAAGAGGAAGAAAGCGTATTGATGGTTTTGATAGTGCATTTGGTTTAGGAGGAATGGATTTTAGTAAAGGACTTAATCCAGAACTAGCTTCACCATTCGCTTCAAACGAAACAAAAGTATCTCAAAAAGAAATTGGTTTTGGTAGATCATTCTTCGAGGATGAACAAAGCTTCTTAGAAAATGATCCAGAAGTACCTGAAGCAATCAGTGAAAATTTTGATGAACCGACAGAAGATTCATTATTTGATACAGGAGAAGACCCTGAAAGTGTAGTTGGTGTAGACTTTGGAGTACCAAATCTATTTGAATCAATTCAAGAAATAAGTTTAGGTAAACGAGTTCCTAAAGTAGATGGTCTAACAAGAACACAAAGATTAGAAAATAAATTCCGTAGAACAAGAATGGAGGCACTTGAAACAGGAGGTAATCCATTAACACCAGAAGAACAGTCTAATTTTGAAGCAGGCCCAAAATTCACTAGGAATTTTGGAACTACAAGTAGAGGTTCAACAGGATTGGGGTTCGGTAGATTCTAATGGCAAAGAGAGGATTTACAATTAGTAATGACGAGTTAATGAACGCAGCTTTCTACAAACATAATTTTGTTAGAAGTAAAAAAAGCAAAGATGTTGACAACGCAAGTACAAGAAATGTAACCAAATCTGTAATTGATTGGTGGCCTGACAACAGGATTAACAGAAAAGACCTTCTTGGAATTGACACAGTAGTTCGCATTGAACCAAGTGGTTTTACAAAAGAAAAAGGAAAGAAGGCGTTTAGAAAAGTGGACTCACTTTTCAAGGGGTTAGACTAATGAGTTTAGCAGGTGCAAGTGGCTTAATTGGTACAGCAGTAGGTTTAGCTGTGACAGTAGGAGTTCTAGGACTAGCATTTAATTTTGCAAACAAAGCAGTAGAGTCAGCACAACCAAGACGAACAGGAAGAAGTAAACGAAGACAAAGACCAGCAGGATTATTTGACTTTGGTAATGAAATGAGTGGTAAACAAAGAAGGCAAAGAGCTTTCGATACTGGAAGAAGCAATATCAATAATGTATTCAGTCCAGCTCCAAGAAGAAGAAGACAGCCTGACATATTTGGAGGTAATTTATTCTAATGGTACATAAAAAAGGTCATGACTTGAAAGTTCCTCTTACAAAAACAGGAACGACAAACAAACACCTACGGTTAAGTAAGAAAAATCCATTCAAGGAGGATTTCTTCTAATGCCTAAACGAAAAAGTCGAGCTGATAAAGCAATAGAAGGTACAATGGATATTTTTGGTGATTTGAAAAAACAAGGTAAAAGCCAAAGTGGATTAGATGATGATGTATTTGGATTCAAAGCAGAAGCTAAAGGAAAGAAAAAAGGAAAGAAAAACGTAATTGAAACACCATACGGGAGCTTTGAAGTATAATGGTAACTAGAAGAACATCAAGAACAATTAGAAGACCAAGAGTTGTAATAACACAAACATCAAGTTCAACGAGACTATCAAGATCAGGTAGAGGAAGAGGTAAAATAATTAGAACTAGAGCTTCTAGTATAAGTCCACCACCAAGAACTTTCAGAAAGCCAGCACCTCCTATAAGAATAGCAGGAACAAGAAAAAGCTTACCACCGAAAAAAATTACATCAATTAAATCAGGTAAAATTTCACCAGTAAGAAGACCAGCACCACCACCAAGAACCTCATCAAGACCAAAACCACAAAGTAAAACATTCGTTCAAGGAATTAGTGACGCATTATTTTCAACATCACCAGAATTTAAAACAAGAGTAAAAGAATTTCAAGAACGAGAAAGAGCAACTGTATTAACAACAACAAGTTTCCCAAATAGAAGAGGTGGTGTAGATACAATTACATCAGGTAGAGAAAGTGTTTTGGATGATTTTATTTTTGGTTCACCACAAACTAAGCAAAGAGTAGTTAACCAAGCAGTACAATTACAACAAGCAAGAGGTTTTAGAGAAGTACCACCAGTTGAAAGAGCTGCTTCTAACATACCATTTGTTGCAGGACTTGTAACAGGATCATCATTTGCACCAACACCAAGTAATTTACAAAGTCTATTTGGATTTCCTACTAGTGAACCAAACCGAAAAATTAGAAAAGGTTTCATAAAAAAAGATAGAGAGCCAAGAGCAATAGGTGGTTCAGCGTTATTAAGTATAGATGGATTTCAAGGAAATCCAAGATTCATTGGTAGATTTGGAACGAGGTTTTTCTAATGGGTAAGAAAAGTAATTCAAAAGGAAAGAAAGGTTTCAGTTTTGACATGCCAAAAAATAAACAAAGAATGGATTCGGGGTTGTTACCTAAATAATGGTAAGAAATATGAATAAAAATGGTGCAGGTTTTACCAATTTCTTTAATGAAGATAGTGATTTCAATAGAAGTGCAGACGGTGAAATTCAAGAAGAGTTATCAAAAATAGACATTGATGTATTTGCTGGAACTACAAAAAGGAGAAAAGAAGATTGACTTTTGATCCAGACCACGATTTAACAAAGGACTTTAATGAAATTGTTGGTGGTAAAAAGAAACGAGTAGGTACTGACTTTGCATTATCATCAGAGTCAAGTTCAAAATTAGATTTTGGCTTTCCTATTAAGAAGAATGGTGTGATCAAAAAAGGCTCAAAGATTGCATTAGGAAAAAAAAGTAGGGGAAGACCGAAAAAAAATAGAACGGAGGTGAACATATAGAATGGGTGGAGTATTAAAAAAACTCGGATCAGCTAGAACAAAGAGTCCAAGAGCAGTTGTAAGTAGAGGTAAAGGTAAAACATTCAAGAAAAATCCTAAACCATTTGTAGCAGCAGCTCGTGGAGTAGTAAAGAATGGAGTTCCAAGTTCCAAATCAATATTCAACGTAGGTGGTTTACCAAACATACCAACAGGTAACGTTGCAGATTTGAACGTATCAAGCATGGAAGGAAGCAAACTTCTCAGAAAAGCTGGTAGGAGATCAATCTAAAATGACTGGAAAAAATTGTGCTAAAAAGCACAAAGGACATGAAAATGCGATGACTGTCAAGCGTAAGCCATCCTCTGAAGAATTGTTTAATGTAGGACACCAACCAAGTATCCCGACAAGAGGCCTATCATCCATTCTTACAGCAGATGAAGTTCCAGTAAAAAAACTAAGAGGAAAAGTTGGAACTGATTTTGATAGTGTTAGAGGGGGATTCTTGTAATGGTACTCCTATCTTTATTTTTATTAGCAGGAATTGATCAAACAATTAATCCAAAGTCAAAACAAACTATTGGTAAAAGAGTAAGGTTCGGATTGACAAGAGATGAACAAAATAGATTAACTAATCCTATTGGATTTGATCAGGGACAAACTGGACTTGGACTTAGAAAGAGAAAAGTAAAAGGATTTGCAAGAGGTTTTACATTTTGAGTGCTGCAAGTAGAAGAAGAAGAATCAATAAAAAGAAAAGAAAGAAGAAACGAAACGGAACTAGTGGTTTAGTATCATCAGACACAGGAGCTTTTAACATCTATGGCTAAAAAACAAAAAGTAAAATCAAAGAAATCAGATAATATTTTCGATTTAGGCCCAATCCCTAAAGGAATTGATTCGACACTTGCAGTTCCAAGTATGTTTTCAAAGAAAATTAAGGGGTTTGATTTTTAATGGCTAACGGAATAATTAGCAGAAAGGCTACTAAAAGTATTAGAAGCCAAGGTTTTATTAAAAATAATTTTGATCCCATTGACATAGTTGATACAGTCAATGTATTATTTTTAGGCCCAAACGCTGCATTATCTTCAAAAAATAGAAAGATAGCACAGAAAGATTTCTCTGCACAACTTGGTTCATTTGGTGGAAATTTCAACATGTTTAGTGTAGGAAAGAATTTCGATTCATTCAGATCGGAGTTAAGATAAACAATGGCACGCACAATGTCTAGAGCAAGAGGCAGAAAAATTCGTACACCTTATGGTAAGATAACAGTGAGGAAGGAATTAAGATGACAAGAAAACGTTTAGCACCAAAAAGAATTAGAGATGATGCTTTCAAATTTTCAAAGATGCTTAATAATATCGATAACCTGAATGTAGCATTTCTAGGCAAAGAAGGAAGTATGAAGAAGTCAAGCATATTTGAAGGAAAGAATCTAAAAGAAGCGACAAGTAAACCATTTGGTTCTCGAATTAAGAAGAGTAAAGGGATTGATTTGTTTTGAAGTGGGAACAAACATACGCAACAGTAGAAGATGAAAGAATTAGAAACCATTTAGAGAATACTGAAGTTCAGATGCGTAAAGTAGATTGCTCAAACATGAGTGACGAGATGAAATTAGCAAGAGAAGAGAAAATAAATTTACTGCATGAATATTGGAAGATGGGAAAGTTCCCAATCAACACTGAACATAAACAGAAATATCTACCACATATCAAAGATGAGTTTGGTACTCCTTGTGCTATGGCGTATCTTATTGAGGAATCAGGTGACAAACAACTAGTTCAAGAATTACAAAAAACAAATAATGTATTCATTGAAGATGTTCATGAAGGAAAATTAATTGATTGGATTATTACATCTGGTATTACAAAGGAAGAAGCATGTCAAATTCAACCGTCATATAGTTTTAGAATGAATTGTATAGGAAGAAAATTAAGAGTGAGAAGAGATGATTTGTTTCAATTTGACAGAAATATATCACCACGAGAACTGTTATCAAATAGAAAAATAATGCAGGAGATAGAAACGGAGTGTGATAAAGAGTTCAAAGAACTAGCACTAAATGATCCTAGAAGAAGCCCTAGAAATTTGATAGGAGATCCAAGAAAAAGTATTAGAATAAAAAAATTACAAGAACGAGGAAACATAAAAGAAAGAGTTCTTAGAAGAAGAGCAGGACTTAAGAGAAAACAATTAAAATCATTCAAGGAAGCATTAGCAGTTAGACAAGCAAGAAAGAAAGAAGTTGCAAAATCAAGGAGAAGAAGATAATGCCAAAGAAACCAAAGAAAGTCAATAGAGGACAATCACAAAGAAACATTAGAGCAAACCGAGGAAGTTCTTCAGCATTTAGTGGGTCATTACCACCTGCATTAAAAGCATTTAGTGGTAGGGATGCAGGCTCAGCAACAGGATTTACTAGATTAACAACTGATCAAAAAGGCACGTCATTTCTTGTTAAAACACCAACAGGATCTAAGAGAACACGAAATATAGAACCATTCCCTGTTGAAGATTTACAACGTAGAAGAACTGAAACACAAGCACCAACATTGACTAGAAGAAAACAAAAACAAAGTGAGTCAGAAGAATTTTGTAAGATAGTTATCAATAAAAAAACAGGAAAGAGAAAACGAATATGTAGAGTTAAAGATGTACCAATTAGAAAAAGAAAAAGATCAAAAGCAATAGCAGATAATATACCAACAATCCCAACACCTAGATTAGCGAGGTTTCTATAATGTCATTTAGATTTGTAAAACTAACTCCTGCACAACAAAGGAGAAAAATAAAAATGGAAGCAAGACAAGCAGGTAGCGAAGCTAGAATAGAAGTATTACAAGCAAGAACAAAGAAATCAGCATTAGCTAAACACAGAAGAGATGTAGCAAGATCAAAAAAACGAGTAATGAGATTAAATAGACAGGCAAAAAAATTATCA
>Ga0114925_10000146_pt1 | contig 26598 bp, 14 predicted proteins | sample SumtaG_2_FD_87287 | JGI IMG/M metagenome (GOLD analysis project Ga0114925, IMG submission 87287) | Deep subsurface microbial communities from Indian Ocean to uncover new lineages of life (NeLLi) - Sumatra_00607 metaG | ecosystem: Environmental > Aquatic > Marine > Oceanic > Sediment | place... | reverse complement strand
TGCTACCGTGATTGCATCACCAAATTTTCTCTACATCGTGCAATCACCAGAGCCGACGAATTTCGAACTGGCCACACGACTGGCCATGTTTCTATGGAGTAGTCTTCCCGATGATGAACTACTTCAATGGGCCGAGATGGGGCGATTGAGTGAGCCAACGATACTTTCTCAACAGGTCGATCGTATGTTGGTCGATAAACGTTCAGACCGGTTTTCTCAACATTTTGTAAGACAGTGGCTAGGGCTTGCCCTCTTGGATTACCAGGAGGTGGAGGAGAACCTTCGCGATGCTATGGGGCAGGAACCTATCGAGTTGTTTGCGGAAATGTTGCGCCAGGATTCCAGCATTCTCGATTTCCTTCATTCGGACTACACGATGCTGAACGAAAAGCTAGCAAACCATTATGGGATCAAAGATGTGTTCGGTAGCGAATTCCGACGTGTTAATCTGCAGCCTGAAAGCCGTCGTGGCGGAATCCTTACTCAAGCAGGGCTCTTAACGATGAATGCTGATGGCAAGCATTCGCATCCGCTCAAGCGAGGCATTTGGTTACTGGAAAACATCCTCCATGATCCACCGCCCCCGCCCCCACCGGCAGTGCCAGAAATAGATCTAGCCGATCCTCGCATTCTCGAGATGACCTTGAAAGAACGCATGGCCAATCATCGTGATGATCCCGCCTGTGCCTCCTGCCACAAAAAAATCGATCCCTGGGGAATTGCCTTTGAAAACTACGATGCACTTGGTAGATGGCGGAACGAAGATTCTGTCGGCATACTTTTCAATGGCGATACCTTACAAGGGATGGATGGCCTGAAGCGCTATCTCATTGAACTGCGTCAGGATCAGTTTGCCAGCGCCATGACACACAAAATCACCTCCTATGCCCTCGGTCGCCCTCTGCGTTTTGGTGATCGCATCAGTCTCGAACAGATCACAGCGAAAACCCGACGCGAAGGCGATGGACTCAAGACACTTATTCGTAATATTATTCTGAGTGACCTTTTCAATTCCTGAGTGAACAATCATGCGTACTCAACTGTCTTCATTTGATCGACGAAAATTCCTGCGTGGTGTCAGCGGCTTTGCTCTTGCCTTACCCAGTTTCGAGACCTTTGCCAAGTCGACGGCTGCAGCCAGTCATCCGAAACGACTCGCCTGTTTCTATCAGCCCGATGGCGTGCCTATGCCGCGAGTAGAGGATCCTGCGTTTAAGGAATTCAGCTGGTTTCCACACAATCCTGGTAAGAACTTTCAAGTGACCAACAGTCTGCGCCCACTAGAGCCGCTGCGCGATAAATTGACAGTCATTGGTGGGATGTCTCACCCGGCTGTACGCCGCGTACATGGTCACTCAAATGCTGACCAATTCCTGACAGGTGCCGACACCGGCGCTGGTGGTGATTATCAGAATTCCATTTCACTGGATCAATATTATGCAAACGTGATAGGCGATGAGACTCGCTTTGCATGCCTGGTACTCTCAACGGATGGCGGAACCGGTTCACCTCGGGGAGCGCAGACGATGTCGTTCAATCAGGCAGGCCGTCCAATCCCGGCTGAGAATCGTCCCAAGCGAATTTTTGATCGGCTTTTTGTGAGTAACGGCAAAGATGCCGAACGCCGTCTGGCGATCAGCCAGTCTGCGCTGGATGACTTGATGAGTGATGCTCATTCACTACGAAACAAGCTCTCGACCCATGATCAGGACACCCTCGACGAATACCTGCAATCGGTACGCGAAACCGAAATCCGTGTTGAGAAAGCCCGCCGTTGGCTGGATATCCCCATGCCACAAGTTGACGTGAGCCACTTAAATCTTGACGTCACTCCGGATGATCCTCGCAACTACGTCCAGACGATGTATGAATTGATCTACCTTGCCTTTCGAACCGACTCCACCCGAGTCGCTACGTGGCAAATAGGGAGAGAAAACGGTGTGGGAGTCAGTGACTACCTGGCGCGAGCAATTGGCTACAACCTGACGCATCAACTTTCGCATAACACCAAGAAGCCAGACGGCTGGGCAGAATTTTCCAACTACTGTAACTTTCTCATGGAAGAATACGCTCGCTTTCTCAAACGTTTAAACGACACCCCCGAACCCAATGGTAGCGGAACCATGTTGGATAATACCGTGACGCTATTTGGTTCTGCCTCAAGCGCCTTTCACCTGTCACGCAACTACCCCATCGTACTCAGTGGGGGAAGCAATCTCGGGTTCAAACATGGGCAATACCTGAAGTTTGGAAACGACGAAGACAACTCTAGTACGTCAGGATTTTCTACCGATGCTGGTTGGAAAAGCAGCGTCGAGGGAGAAGAGCGGCCGTTATCAGATCTCTATCTAACCATGCTTCACCGTCTTGGAGTCGATGCGAATAGCTTTGGTGGTAGCGAGACAACAGTTGCCGAAGTGTAAGTACAACTTTGAACGGATAGAAAAGAAGAGATCAGACCGCCTCAGCCTTTTGACTCAGACTCACTGGGTAACAGTGGCGGTTTCCCGCCTTAAGAATTTGGGCAACGTTTTCGGTGCCCCACTATTCCGAGGTATCTCTTGAACAAGAAGACGAAAGTTCCGCACGTATCAGACAGGTAGAGCAGCAGCAGAATCGTTCATGTATGAGAAGAGGATCATAAGAAAATCAATCCTCACCTAAGAACCATTGGATGGCTTCTGCATGTCGATCAGTCGTATTTGTGAGAAGTGTGATCTCAGAGTCGATATCGTCCTGAGTGACAGGCAAGAGTGATTTAGATTCTTCACCTGCAAGTAAAAGCGTTGATTTACCAGCAGCGATAAAGCCTGGAATGTCCAGGTATCGAACAGCCCCCGGGAGAAAGAGTGGATGACGCCAGTCATCGAGTGTTGCGAAGCGGAATCCGTTTGTATCTACAAAAGTTCTATCGACGGAGCGTTCACTGACTGCTCTTGTGGCAAGAACAACAGGAGCCGATTCATTGAGGCCAGCAAGTAGCACACGATTTGGTCGAGGATGCCCACTGACTACTGTATTTCTCAAAAAAGCAATCATTGAAAGAACATCGTGCACACTGTGCACGATGGAAGGGTTATTGTACCCAAAGGTGTAGCCTGCAAATTCTCTGGGCGTATCGACGGTTCGCTGTTGTGAGTTTAAACCGTTCGCATGAGCAGTATCGTTCATGTGAAAAAGCTGAGCTGTTACGACAGCGACACCACGATCAATGAACCTCTGAATATTTTCTGTTGGATCATGTTCTGGTGAAAGGAGTGAGTTATCTGATGCATCCAGCCAGATGATGACATCACCGTTCCACGTTGTTGGATAGAGCCACTGCACCGAGACCTGTTCTTTGTAAGTGGTATTAAGTAGCAAGCCAGTCATGTGAACATGGTCATTCCGGCGATATTTGTTCTCGAGTTGCCAGGAAACGTCACCTGCAGATCGAAACGTGCGTCCGATCAGTACTTCAAAGGCAGGATCGAGCAGGTCACGCACACCATTTTTTGATTTCACCGTAGAGCGGATCTTTTTATCAATGTTTTGTGCAAGGTTTTTGAGTAGCCTGCACTCAAATTCTGGATCAGCCGCCGGTGGTGCGGGATGCTGTGCATCCCAGACAGTGAGCTGGTTTGGTGGAAGCGGAATAAAATCACGCTCAATGACAGGTGAAGGAAACCCTAGCTCAAATTCTTTATTCAAAAATGAATGGAATGCTGACCTTGTGACTGCATTATAGTTATGAGGAAAGTGCTCGCCTCGTAGGAGCATGATATTTTTTTCAGCATTCAGGAGGCCGTACAGTTTTTCAAGATCTGGAAATCCTTTTGTTGCCAACTCTTTCGTCCAATCGTCAGCGGTATTCATTCCTTGTGGCTTGGGTGCAAAAAGGGCAGCGAGTTCAACATTTCCAGTGCCAATACGAAGCAATGAGGCATTCTCGCATGTGCACCCGCCTTGCATCGATGTGCTGACCATGACAACAGGAAATGAAAGCGCAAGGCGATCATCAACAGCTGCAAGTAGCATGGTCTGGGTGCCTCCGCCACTCGAGCCAGTCATGGCGATGCGAGACGGGTCTACTTCGGGAAGAGAGAGGAGAAAATCGAGTGAACGTATGGAATTCCATGTTTGCAGTCCCATGACATTTTGAAGGCGGTTTTCGGCCTGAGGACTAAAAAGACCCCAATGATCCGGCCGATTCATGTCAGGCCGTTGCTTCTTAAATCCATGTACGAGTTGGCGGCTGAGTTGTTGAGAGTCTGAGTCACCGAGCATATCCCATTGCCATACGACACATCCCATTCGTACCAGCTGCACACACATGGATTGATAAAGGCTACGACCTCCATTTTCAAAACGTTCAGCACCAGAAGCAATTTCCTCTCGGACGTGCTTTGATGACTCCAATGCCAGCCGCGCATCTTTCCTGTGCCCATGTGAGAAAAGGATTCCAGGAACTTGTTTGGTCGTGTGTTTTGGACGGTAAAGGTTTCCCGTTACAAAAAATCCTGGAAGGCTTTCAAAATAGACTTTTGAAACAGTGTATGCCCCACCAGGCATGTGCTCATCCGCAATTTCAATCGTGCCATGTATGACAGGATTGAGCGATGTCTTTGTTGGAGATGGCCACAGGCCTTGAGAAACCAGAACACGGCGTCGAACTGCTTCTGACCGTTCCTGCCATGCGTCTGCGGATGCTGGAGCACGAAAAGGAAAGTAGCCATTGAGATCTTTCAGTGGTGATAGTCGTATGTCTTCAGCGAGGCCGGTTGCATGAAGACAAAGAAAAACAAAGAGAAACGCGATAGGACGTTTAGCGTGCATATTTGAAGGCCCTCATATGTGTGCCAGCAAAAACGAGAAAGAAAATGGTTTTGCTCATAATGAAGACCCCTAATATTTCACAGAGCGATGATTCAGTGAACAGAAAGCAATGATCGGAGAGATTTTTTCAGGGACGGTATCTTTTTTTTCGAGCCTTACGAATCATACAACCGATGGGTGGTGTTTCCGTAACAGTTACAGCACGTCCTTGCTTGAGAGCTTTAAGAGCATCGAGAAGATATTGTTCTTTGACATGACTTGCTTCAGCAGTATCGTCCATGGCACCCATATAACGGATTCGCCGTGTATGGTCGAGAATAAAAAACTCCGGTGTGCGAATGGCACCGAATGCACGAGAGACATCTTGCGTTGCATCAGTTAGATACGGAAAAGAAAACTGCTTTTCCCGAGAACGTTTCTGCATTGCCTGTAAAGAGTCTTCAGGAATCTGATTTGAATTGATGGCCACGACGGCAAAACGGCTATCAGATTCTTGGGCCAAGCGAGAGAGGGCTTCTATACGGTCCTCGTAATCAATGGCATAAGGGCAGCTATTGCATGTAAAAACGACTACCACAAAATCCTGATGGGATACGTCATCCCAACTGTGTTGTTTTCCATCCGTACCGGGTAAGTTTTTCCATGCCGGAACCACGTCCCCTATATCTCGATCCAGGTTGTAGGTGCCGCCGAGTGCAGAATAATCAAGCAGCCCAACAAAAAGGAAAAAAAGCACACTCAGAATAGCCATCGAAAAAGTTCTCCGAACAGCTGTGAAACAATGGTCTATTGGGTTGTTATACCACGTGTATCCACGCAATGAGGGATCAAGCAAGTGGTCAGTATGGTTGTCGAATAGAGCTTTTACAATGATTTGAGGTATGCAATGAGATCATCTATTTCCTGCGAGGAAAATTCCTCAAGCCCACTGACAGCATGAGGACTGTGAGGCCCGGTAAGAAGGTCACTTAGGGATTTTGAACGACCATGGTGCAGGTACATGGTCTTTCGATACAAGCCTCTGAGTGTCGGCGGACTAAATTCTGGATAGTAATCATTTTTGCTTCCCAAGCCCACGTCATAGAGATCCGATGATGTAAAGTCTTCTCCGAAGTGGCAGGAACCGCATCCAGCACGAGCACTTGAAAATAGCTTTTCACCACGAAGTGCAGCTGCTGTGAGTTGTCCATTTTTTTGACGGTGCGGACTTCGTGGTGCTTCGAGGGTTTTAAGAAAACTTGCTAACGCCACAACATCTTCAGCACTTGGAGTGGGGCCTTGCATTGAATCAATCAGAGATTTCTTGAGCGAGGCGTGAAGATCATGCTGCCAACCGTGCCAGGTCCAGGGACCTGTTCGCTCAATACCCCATAATGGCAGGACCGTTTTATATGTTCCGGTGGATCCATCATTACGAGTATCAAACGTAACCGTATTGCCACCACCATCATAATGACAGGTATGACAGCTATACCATTGGTCAAGACTTCTTTCGGCATCATAAAAGATAGCCTCACCCCTCCGAGTCAGTTGCTGCTCCTTGGTCGGTTTGCTTTTTTGGAGAAGTGAAAAAGTCTGTGCTAGTGTGTGTGTGTTCAGGTCAATTCTTTGCACGGTATCAAGCAGGCTATTCGCAATAAAAGCAGACCGCTGATTACCACTTATTGTGATCCCCAGTGGACGTCCGCCAAGCTTGATCCGAGAGAATCTTTGTGAATCATTAGCCAGCGACTTCTCCATAATTTCTGTTCCACTAATCTGAGTCCAAGGCAGATGCCCAGTCGAAAAACGAAGGAGTTCATGGGTGCCACCTGCTGTCAGCAGTAATTGATGATTGTCTTGTACAGCCAGTCCAAGGACATCACCGACGGCTTTTCCTGGAACGTCAAGCGTGAGGCCAGCAAGTTGCCCGTCGTTTAGTTCAAGGCGTCCAAGTCGACTGCCTGTGACCCATCCACGACGAATATTACCAGGACTTGGATGACTGCCTCCGTCATAGGTAAAGGCGATGTACAAGTAACGCGAGTCTGGACCAAAAGCGATGTGTCCAGGATTGAGACCCTGAAATGGATGTTGTGAAAGAACCTGACTGTTTTTGGCATCCATGACAACTAATTGCATTGGGCTTGCACATGCGACACCAATAAGTTTTCCATTTGGAGAAACAGCCACGGATGTGGGCAACGCATCAATATCAGTGAGGGATATCACATCAAGAGAATCATTGCGAATTGTTGCCACCTGGCCAGACGCAGAAAGGGCGATGTAGGCTCGACGTCCATCAATACTTGTGGCAATCGACCGTGGTTCAAAGCCAAGGTGCATCTTCTTTCGGATGATGAGTTTTCCATCGAGAATGTTAACGGCTATCACGTATCCGTCTTCGAGAGTGGTCACAAGGAACGCTTCATCGTGAGTGCATGTGATGGCAGTAGGTTTTGCTCCAATGGATAGATCATCGACTTGAATACCAAGGTTACAATCGATAAGTGCGAGTGTCCCGGAAGCATTCGCTGAAACCAACCAGTGACCATTTTCAGATAGGGCTACGTCAAGTGGTCGCACATAGGGATCAGTGATATCTGATGCGAACAAAGAGTCGTGGGTATCAATAGATCCAAACCAGGCCAGAAAGATGGCGACGACTGCAAAGATAGGCATCCGCAGGCGATGCTGTGGGATCCATGATAGAGAAGATGATAATTCAAGAATCATGAAGTGCTGCCGGTATCGAAAGTGACGGACTGATCTTTGAGAGGAGTGTCATCAATGCATACGGACCGCTGTAACAGTGTCCGAGCAGTCATATAGAGTAGAAAGCCTATGGGTCCAGAAAGAAAAGTCAAAATGAGGGATACGGTCCGGATGAATGCGGGCATGCGAATTCTCACAGCATCACGTGCTATCCATGCACCAACAAACAGGTCAAAGCACAGGTAATGCGTCCATGCTGCGACAAAGACCCAGTCATCGGAAAAAACAGATCGCAAGCCATTGATTGTCATGACATCTTCTGGGGGAGGACCATTTTCTGCAAACTTCCAGACGATGATAAGAAAATAACAGCTCGCAAGGAGCGTAGGAACAACACACCCGCATAGGATAGTCAAAAGTCGTCGCGATGGAAAAAGCACCAAGGCGCACCATGCGATGAGTGCAACAGTATTGGTGGCATTAAAGAAGAGTGTTGACACGTGGACCTCAGGCGGGTCAAAAAACACACCTTACAGGCACGTGCTCGAATTTTTCAATCACAGCCTCATAAAAAGCATATCAGCCGTGTGTCTGTAGGGTCTGTTTGCTGGTGTGAACAATTATTCAAGCATGGAAAGAATTGCCTGGACTTTTTCTTCGATGTCTTTTTTTCCTTTTGCAGACTCGAGTTCTTTGCAAGCCTTTACAAGGCCAGCTTTGCTTGCATCGGCAGCAGCAATTTCTTGGGCTAATTCCTGAACATATAAGACACCACTATCCATTTCGCCAGCCTCAGCAATGTTTTTCAATTCAACCTTAATTTGTTCAACGGCAGGTGGAACCACAACATCTACACGAACATCTTTCTCGCCACATCCTACAAGGCAAGCGGTCAGAATAAGGAACGCAAATACATTGGTTCGCATCAGAAGATCCTTTCAACAAATAAGTATGAAAAAACTCATTGGCGTCCAGCACGATGCGGGTACGCCAATGAGTATTGAAAAACAAAAATGGGACGGCCTATTCCCAACGAGTTGTATTCCCATCAGAGGCAGCACCGAGGCGTTGCCACGTCACGAGATCAATGTTGTCACTGATTGAATGGGTGGAGCCATCAACGCCGACACTCATGACGACACCAGGATGTCTGCTGCGTGGTGGGTAAATTCCATCTCGATCACATGTGTCACCGTAACCACCGCCTTCACACACACTAGGATACTCCCAATTTGGAGGAGCAACGGTGTTGAAGACAGACTTCGACGGAATACCAGCCATCCAATCTCGTCCTGCATTATTTCCGTTGTGGCCATTGGAGAGTGCTGCCTGACCACGGGTGTCAAGATCTGCAGCTGTCAGCCAAGTCTTTGTACCACCCTGAGCAGTACCCGTTCGAAAGGTGGTTTCGGCTAGCTTGCTCTGCATTGATGGAGCAGCACCATTGTTGCCCTTGAGGATTTCACTTGCCAAGATGATGTTGCTCGTACCATCCAGCAGTTCATTCAGATCTGTGGTAATCCGTCGCTTCAAGGCGCCACATGTATCAGCTCTTGTATTCTGTCCAGGCCCACCATTGTTGTAGTTGTATGCATCGATACTTGCACCTGCATTGCATACGTAGTTGGTTCCTGGTCGAGTGGCTGTAAAAACACGCCTATCTGATGGGCAGATCAGCCCATTAATGCGTGTTGACCGTGGAGTATTGTTATTGCCATGGCTATACCACACATTGAAATCGATTGAGTCATATAACGGCTGCTCTTCAATTTGTGGAAGAATCTGTGACCAGACACCATGGCCTGTCCAGGACCGCCAATCACCATTATTCCCAGGACCGTTCCCAATGTCTCGAGCGCTTTCGCCTGTTCTTGGATTTCCATGAAACTGGTACATGGGAAAATTGTTTCGAGCATCGTAATACGTTGCCAAGGCAAGGCCAACTTGCTTCAGGTTGTTACTACATGAGGCTCGTCGGGCAGCCTCTCGTGCTGCTTGAACAGCTGGTAGGAGTAGGCCAATGAGCACTCCAATAATGGCAATGACAACAAGCAGTTCAACGAGCGTAAACCCGCCAGATCGTTGCGAAGTTTTCATAATGATCCCCTCAAAAAAGAATGAAAAGCATAAAAATCAAAGAACCCCATAGAAATTTATAACATAAGAGGATATGAAATCAAAGCCTGTTTTTAAGATAAAGACATGTGAATACCGGGTAAAATCATCAGTTTTTATGCTTCGTTGTCCTTTCTAAAGGGTTTCTTGCTATGGGTTCCTTGCCTCCCCAGCACGGCGTCGGCTCAGAACAACGGACGGCGAGGCTTTCGTTTGGGAATCTCTCTTTGTTTTTTGCAAAGCACAAAACAGTTGTCATCCTTTGTCTTGTGGTGATCTTTATCTTTGGCGTTCTTGGCTTCCCATCTGTTGCGTCATGGCAAACGAAAATCATGCTCGATGCTGGTCGCTTAGACGATGCACAGTGGTGGCTCACACTGTATGAATGGTCTGGGAAGTCTCAAGCGCAAGCAGCATTTTATCGATCGACATTGGCGTCTCGACGTGGCGATATTCAAAAAGCAGATCAATGGTTGAAAACAGCCGCGGACTTAGGATACCCCAAAAACGAAATCAAACGATCATGGGGAATTCTTCGTGCCCGCGTAGGAGATTTTGCAGCGATACAAAACCAATGGAAAGAACTGCTTGAACACCCAGGAGCAGATGGTGAAAGCATTTATCGCGGCTTTATTGTTTTTGCGCTTGCAACGGGTCTTCTTGACGATGCCGAGAAGGTTGTTGCGCTCTGGCAAGCCTATGCTCCACAGCAGGCAGAGCCCTATCGCTATGCAGGCCTTATATACAGTCTGAAAAATGATTGGCCTGAAGCTATTCATGCCTACGAGCAAGGCCTTTCTTTTGCTTCCAATGACGAAGACATGATCGCTGGCTTGGCAGAAAGCTACATGAAACAATTACAGTTTGAGAAGGCACTGTTGTTATGGCAGAAATTGCATGCAATCGCGCCGCATTCAGTGCAGGCGGTGACAAGCCAGGCTGATTGCCATTCAAAACTTGGTGAGTCTGGTGAGGGGGAAAAGGTTTTGAAAAAGTCTTACTCCCTCGTCGAACACGATCCCCAAGCCATGTCCATATTGGGTCGTGTTTATCTTGAACAGGGAAAGGTGCAGGATTCAATAGAGGCCTATGAGAAATCCATATCCCTGCAACCAGAAGATATTGCTGTGAAGAGAGATCTTTTGCATGCCTATAGAGTTGCAGGAACAGGCGGAGATCTCACAAAAATTGAAGCACAAGTCTTAGAGGGACAGATCGCATTAGAGAACATGAAAGAGATTAGTAATAAACTATCTCAACAACCATTGAATGCTGATCTTCGATATCAGTTGGCGATGCTGACCTGGAAATGGAAAAGCCATGATGAGGGTTTGCGATGGTTGCGAGTTGTACTCTTGACAGATCCCACGCATGAAAAAGCAAGACAATTTCTAAAAAAGCACGCGCCTGAAGATCGAGGACGCCAAAAAGTATTAGATATCGTGCCAACGAAATCATTCTAGAGAAGAAGCACTGGCTATGTATTCCACAAAAGAGCATTCCGAGAGTGTGGTTGTCGAAGGTGTCTCTAGGGTTGGCACGTGTATTCTTATTGTGATGCTTGTATGCGGCTGTGAGTCAACAGCCAATCATGAATCAAGCACAGAAAAAAGACCTTCGACGACCCATGAAACGGAATCTCATGACAGTGAGTATTCCTTTACGAATATTGCTGAGCAACAGGACCTTCATGTTGTTTCGAAAACCGGATCAGACAAAGGGCGTTACTCAATAGTCGAATCACTCGGCTCAGGTATTGCAGTTTTAGACTATGATCAAGACGGTGATGCTGATGTTTTTGCCCTGCGTGGGGGTTCATTCACACACGAAGGAAAGCCAGTTGGATTACCTGCAGTACTGTTAGAGAATACGAACGGCACCTTTCAGGATGTCACGGAAGAGGCAGCCATTCGAGGTCCAGATTTTTACCCACATGGAATTTGTGTGTTTGATCATGAAGGTGATGGATTCCCTGACATCTTAGTTACTGGTTTTTTCGGCTGCTGGTTGTACAGCAATCAAAAGAACAAACAGTTTCGGCGCATTGATCCTGAAACGCTTGGTATTGACCAAGAAACATTCTATAGCAGCGCTGCGTCGGGTGACTTCAATGCCGATGGAATTGCAGATCTCTTTCTCGCAACGTATGTCGATTGGAGTGCAGAGAATAACCCGCCGTGTACGGTCCAGGGACAGTTGGATATTTGCCCACCAGGTCAATTCGAGGGCCTGCCGGACCAAGTCTATCTTGGAACAAAGTCGGGCCGTTTTCGTTCCGCCAACAACAACTTTCAACCGAATCTGACGGGAAAAGGTCTTGGTGTTATTGCGGCTGACTTTGATCTTGATGGTGATACAGATGTGTACGTCGCAAATGACACAACACCGAATGCCTTGTATGAAAACAATGAGAATGAAGGTTTTACAGAAGTAGGCCTTCTCAGTGGTGTGTCTATTGGACTATCGGGATTAGCGGATGGCAGCATGGGTGTTGACTCTGCAGATGTAGATATGGACGGTTTGCCCGATCTTTGGGTTGCTAATTATGAAGATGAAAGTTTTGCGCTCTATCGGAACATGCGTAAACTAATTTTCCAGAACGTTAGCCTCCCCATGAAAATTGGTCTGCTTAGGCGGAAGTATGTTGGTTTTGGAACGGCCTTTCTCGATATCAATTTTGATGGTTATGAAGATATCTTTTGTACAAATGGCCATGTGCTTCTCGCGCCGAAAGGTGCTCCTCGCCGACAGAAGGCACTATTGCTGCATAACGAGAAAGGCAAGTATTTTGTAGATGTTGCAAGTTCCTCTGGGCGTTACTTTTCCGAGTCACATACTGGACGAGGTGCTGCTGTTGCTGACCTGGATGGTGATGGCGATCAAGATATTGTTGTGAGTCATGCTGATGAGCCAATTGCAATTCTTCTCAATGATGCTCGTCCAGAAGCTGTTATTCGCGTCAAGCTTGTTGGCTCCCAATCACACCGAGACGCTGTTGGAGCATTTGCCACATTAGAAACATCAAGGCGCAAGCTACTCAGACTCGTCAAGGGTGGAGGAAGTTATCTCTCTGCCAATGAAAAAACATTGACATTTTGTCTGGGAGAAGATGAGCATCCAAAAAGTCTTTCTGTAGCATGGCCCTCTGGACATAAAAATGTCTATACCGTTCCAGCCATGAAAAGTTTTTTTGAAGCAAGAGAGGGACATAAAAATTTGATACGTTTACAGTAAGCTGATAAAGCCTACAGAAGAGATACGTTCCAGAAGCCCTGCCATGTTGTAACGCATTGCTGAGTGGTATAGTTCTGTGACTAGGAGAAAACAGCATGCCAATCACGCGACGTGGATTCATCGCCTCGAGTCTTGTTTTTGCCAATAGCACGTTATCGGTGTCAGCATCACAAGAACAGACAATCAAGTTGGGGTTTGACAACTTTGCCGTTCGGGCAATGCAGTGGAATGCCCGACAGCTCGTGGATCATGCCGTCACATTAGGGTGTGATTCTGTTTTCATTACAGACTTTGGTCCCTTTGAAGGGCGATATGACGATGCCTCACTGAGGGAGATTCGTCGCTATGGATTGGATAACGGGGTTGATATTGTGCTCGGATCCTGGAGCATTTGCCCAACATCAAAAACATTCAAAGCGGATTGGGGAACCGCCTACGAACATCTCACATTGGGTATTCGAATGGCAAAGGCTTTAGGGTCTCCAGCCTTTCGGGTGATTTTGGGCAATCGCTCTGACCGTCTTACAGAGGGAGGCATTGAAGCGAGAATTGCAGATACGGTCAAGGTTTTGAAACAAGCACGAAATCAAGCAATTGACGCTGGAGTCAAAATCGCTGTCGAGAATCATGCCGGTGATATGCAGTCACGAGAGCTCAAACAACTGGTAGAAGAGGCAGGGACTGATTTCGTAGGCGTCAACTTTGATTCTGGAAACGCTTGTTGGACACTCGAGGATCCAGTACAGGCACTTTTGAATCTTGCGCCGTATGTACTCACAACAAGTCTTCGTGACACGATGCTTTGGGAGTCAGAAGGTGGTATTACAGCACAGTGGACGGCAATGGGAGAAGGGTGCGTCGACTTCAAGAGGTTCTTTCAGATCTTTAGAAAAGAGTGCCCTCACGTAACTGTTCATATTGAAACCATTTCAGGTTTCCCAAAGACATTTTCAATTTATGAAAAGGAATTCTGGAATCCATTTCCAAACGCGTTGGCAGAGGATTTTTCTGCATTTCTCGCACTGGCAAAAAAAGGAAATCCGATACCTGCCTTTCAGCCAACTGGATCAGACAAGCTAGAGGCACAAAGGAACTATCAGATGTCGGAGATCGAGCGAAGTATCCGTTACTGCAAAGATGTTTTGGAACTCGGATCCTGATTTGATGTGTGTGATGGAGCATGCATAACAGAATCAGGAAGAGCGTCCCCGGCTTCAACAAATGACAGGAGATCGTTAATCTCATCTCGTGTGAGTACGTTAAGCAAACCTGCCGGCATCGATGAGATCTGAGAAGGAAACTGCTCATCAATCTCTGTCTTCTTAATGACCGATACCTGATCTGGTGCGAGGAGATTGGTCGCAAGACGAATGGACGTTGGCGTCTCTTCGAGAATCATCCCTGAGATAACTTTTCCATTCTTGAGGACAAATTGTATGGTTTGATAGTTCTTATGAATATCTTTTGACGGCTCAAGGATATGCTGAAGGAGTTCTCGTCCACGAAGTTTCTTGATACTTTCAATAAGGTTTGGGCCAAGATTGACGCCATGGCCGGCGGCAACATGACACTGTGAACATTGTGCTTTCACGAATGCGTGCATGCCACGAATCAATGTGTTTTCCGTGGTCGAAGTCTGTACAGTTGGAAAGTCATCAAGTGTCCACTTCTTCACAATCGTCGGTCGACAGGCTGCCAAAAGTTCCTCAACCTCAGCAGCATCTTTTGCAACCACCATCTGCCCATTCATAACGATCCAATGACCAGGGAAGGTGCATACGTATGGGTAGACACCAGGTTTTGTTGGTGCGTTGAAGCGAAGCACGTGAACAAGTGCTTTCCGCGTTGGACCGATCATAGGTGTTGCAGAAAGTATGAGATCTTTCTTTGACTCCGGAATAAAATCACTCGAGGCATTTTTTGGGTCTTTGGCCATGTCATTTGCAGCAATGCCAACTTCTGCCAAGGCTCCCGGCTTCACGATCACAAGGTTATGGTCAGTGGCATCTGGATTGGTGAAGACAATTTTTACCGGTTGGTCTGGGAGGACAGCAAACTGCTTGAGCGTAAAGAGCATGCGCTCTGGTTCACAGGAAATCTGAAAATCAACGAGACCAGGTTGTTGATCAAATGATTTTTCCTTGCCATTTGGCTTCGGTTCGCGTATCTCCTGCTTGCGTTTTGTGCGTTTGAGAAGTGCTGGAATCAAAGAGGCAGTATCGTTTTCCCAATGACGTCGGAGGGTGTGAGATTCAAGTGCACAGATGGCAGCATATTCGAGATGACCGGCCATGGGGCGACGACAGACTTCAAGGACGGCATCAAGTGCAGTGCGTGTTCCCACCCAACTCGCTGACATGGCTGCCTCCATGCGAACAATGCCAGAGGCGTCTTGCGCAGCTTGCATGAGCAGTTCGTCACAATCTGGGAAGGACGTATGCCAGAACTGAAGCTGTCGAATAGCCGCAGCCCGTGCATGATGATCTGCGCAGGCGAAAAGGTCTAATACGAGATCAGTGCGGATGGAACCAAGTGTTGAAAAAGCCCACATGGCCTCAGTTTTATTCCGCACATAGTCTGAGTCATTTCTGTCGAGGCGATTCAACCATGATTCAACAGCACGAACGGCTTGCGTTCGGTCTCGAACTGTGAGTTCACGCGTTGCAAGGTATCGAACACGGAATTCTTGATGCCCCAACAGTGACGCTAACTCGTCTTCTGTTGCTGACGCAATCGCAGGAAGCTTCGAAGGCTTTTGACCTTTACCAATAATGCGCCAGATGCGTCCTGACTCACGGTCACGTCGGCTGTCTCGGAGGGAGTACTGAGCATGTCCTTTGACCGGGTTGTACCAATCTACCACGAAGAGGTCACCACGTGGACCAAAATGACAGTCAACAGGAATGAAACTCAGATTGGTGGAAAAAATGAGATCACTGACATACTGTTCCTTGTATCCGAAATCATTTTCAATCCAATTATGGATTTCAATTCTATTCGTAGGCTTATAGCGTGCCTTAATGAATCCTCCCTGGAGTTCTTGCGGAAATCCTGGTGCATCAACAAAGGCTTGGCCACAAGTGCCAGAGTAGGCTTGTAGTCCTTGGGGTTTGGCGTGTTGTTGTGGGTAGGGAGGATCAAGCGAATGAAAAGCCTCTGCAAATATAGGATGACTGGCTACGTGATTCCCCCATGGATCAAATGTCACTCCCCATGGATTCGTACTGTGATAGGTTCCAAAGCTTGTGAGCGCGAAGGAATGCGGATCGTAACGAAACCATCCGCTATTTTGTTGACGAACAGGACCATAGGGTGTTTCAACCTGTGAATGGTGAAAAATACTTTCTCGAAAAATAAGGCCTCCATCAGGAGACCAGATAAAGTCATGCAGTGAATGATGAGAATCTTCTGTTCCAAAACCTGAGAGAATAACATCATGAATATCTGCTTTGTCATCACCATCTGTATCTTTGAGGAAAGTGAGATAAGGCTGTTCAGAGACATAGACACCCCCATCACCAAATTCGAAAGAAAGAGGTAGATGGAGGTCATCGGCAAAGATCTTGGATGTATCCGCCTGACCATCCCCGTCAACATCCTCAAGTATGACAAGCCTGTCTCGAGAGGCCATTCCTGGATAAACATGAGGATACGCTTGTGATGTACTCACCCACATTCGGCCACGAGCATCCCAGCGACACTGAATCGGATTTGCAATCTCTGGAAATTGTTCCTCCCCTGCAAAAAGGTTCACTTCAAATCGAGGATCCACTTGAAACGCTTTCTTTTCCTCTTCAGCTGGGAGCCACGTATTCGCTCCTCTGGACTCATCCACGGTTGGCATGTCCGGAAGGTTTGAATCATCAATGTCTGCGGGAACTGGACGACCGTGCGCAATATCCCATATCCGACGATCACGATTGGCGCACATAATGTCAAAACTGTGAAGCGCTGGAAGAAAGTCGAGATAACCATATCGTCCATTACGTCCACCCGTGTAATAGAACGTGTTGAGTGGCCGATATCGACGAAAGAATTGAAGGTCGAGATCAATAGTCGCAAGCCGTAGTCGCTCCTCAACAACAGGAGGGGGTGACTGAAAACAGGCACGGAAGAAGGAGTCTGCAAAGAGGTCATAGCCTTCTTTATTGAGATGACAACCATTGATTGTGAGGTCAGTTGCTGGATTGTCGAGGTGCTGAAGCATTGGCCTGAAGACATCAACGAAACCTACACCCTGTTTTTCTGCAACGGTGTGCATTGCATCGGTATACATCTTGATGCGTGAGTTGTTTTGATCAGCTGCAGCGACACCATGTACGTTTTCATTTGGAATGGGTGAGACGAGCACAACACGAGGAGCGGCCGTTCCATTAAATGCTTTGGACTGCAACGTTTCCAAAAAGGTGGTGAGTTTTTCCTGAAATGCATCCAGTCCAGATTCACCGGCGAAGGATTCGTTGAATCCATATGCAGCTATGATGACATCTGCTTCTAAGAAGGTGAGGTGCTGGTCAATATCTCCAAAGTTGTCTGGACGCGGTGCGAGATCGATTTCATCCGCTGACCATGCCAAATTGCGAATGACAAGTTCATTGTCAGGAAAGGCTGCGTGCAGTGTAGCCGTAAGTTGACCAAAGAGTTGGGCTCGTTCAAAAAGCGTGTTTCCAATGAAACAAATATGATCACCGCGTTGAATCGAAAGTGGGAGTGCAGTGGTCTGCCGTGGACAGTTGGCGGCCCGTGGTGACGTTTTGGCAAAAATCCCCACGTCATTGAATTCTTTTTCAGCTGCAACACCAAGCCGTTGGGTGAGTACAGTCAAAATAAGAATCATGCAATAACGAAGCGGTTTTTTTTGGAGAGATAAAAACATAATTTTGAGGCCCTGTTACAGTACTCGCTGGATCGTCTGGCATTTACCTAGGTTATCGCTGTTGTATCTACGAGGCATACATTAGAAGGCTAGCGAATGATATCCTGACAGTTCGATTTTCTTGCATCACATATTCGTATCGTGAGAGAGAGATTTTTGAAGAAGTGGTTTGAGTGATGAAAGATTCTAAAAGTGATCAACGCTTGCGAGTGATTGTACCAATAATAGCTAACGTTGGATTACTCAGTATTTTTCTGCTTTTTTTGGCCGTGTATTTTCTGAACACGAGGTCCAGCGTAGAAGACATACCAGAAACACGACAAGAAGCCATCGCACTGATTAAGGAAGCAAATAGGGCTGTTGGGCTTTTAGAAAACCATTCGTTGGATCAAGCGGTTCCACTGTTGGAACAAATTGCAGAGTCGTTGCCAAAGAATGTGTTCACGAGGCAGAACCTTGCGGTGGCAGCCGTACTGGCGTTCTTTGATGAACCAACTGATAGTGTGCGTCTGGATCATGCGAAGCAAAGAATACGTGAATTGGGCCAAACGAATGTTGAGGGGCGAGTAGAGAATTGGTTGTGGGCAATCGTTTCCATGCTTGCTCAGGACAGCACGAAAGCCAAGCAGATGTTTTTGAGCATCATTCAAGAACAACCGGAGCAGGCAGCTGGATGGTACGGATTATGGCGGGCTCAGGAGATGGGCGAACATCAGTTGTTAGAAAAGCTAGAGACGTTGGATCAAGCAATCCAAATCGCACCATCAAATATCTGGCTTCATATTGAATGGATGCGGGTGATCGCAAAGGATCCAGAATACTATGCAGATCATATCGAGTTGCCAGAGCAGATTGAATCATGTTGGCATGCCATCGCACCCTATTCAAAAACAATCAAGACCTTCACCAAAATCGATCTTCGTGTATTTCTCAGCGAGTCTATTCAAGCAGCAGAAGAAGGACAGTGGTCACGAGTATCTGCTCGCCTTTTTGGAATCGCAAATGTACTCACCCCCCAAAGTGAGTTGGATCGTCGAAGAGTGAGCCCTCATCCATTGGAGTTTGTATATGAACCATTTGGTGAATCGATGCTGAAACAGTATGGGCTGAGTGAGTCTATTGATCATGCAGCAATTGCTGTTCAGTTTGACTTCAATGAAGAACTATCGATCAATGATATTGGAGACTCGAAAACATGTCTTCTCGAAGATATGAATCTTGATGGTTCTCTTGATCTGATTACTGTGTTTGATTCAAAGTTAGTGGTGTGGAGTCAGCACAATGAAGGTTGGCAGATGCTCTGTGAGTCTGTCCTGCCAGAGGGAACGGTTGGTGCGATTGCAGTGGATCTGGACCTTGATTTTGATGAGGCAAGGCGCGCCGTACAGTCAGTATTTCCTTCACCAAGAGAAGAAGAGCAACAACAATCTCGCTCGCAGAATGTGAGCAAAAACTGCCCGGCAGCGGATCTCGATCTGGTCGTTTTTGGTGCTTCTGGAATTACATGTCTTGAAAATATCTACCACGAGGGTGAGGGGCGTGTCCTTCAGCCGTTTGACTTTCCTGTGCCTGAGCAAGACGCTGTCACATCCGTTTGTCCAGTTGATCTTGATGCCGATGGATTCATCGATCTGGTAATCGGCACAGAAGATGAATTACAGGTTTTTACAAGTCTGGGGAGTGCAGGCTTTCGCAGGGAAGCATTCAAAGGCAGTACGCGCAGACTTGGTTCGTTGCAAGAAATTGAATCAGTTGATTTTGACCATGATGTGGATATCGATCTTATAGTGCTCGGAAAAAATGCAGTTGGTTGGTTCGAAAATTTACGTCATGGCCAGTTTCGCTTTCATAGTCTTTCACCAGTTGCTGGTGAAGCGGGTTCTGTTGAAGTGATAGATGTAAATATGGATTTTGACTGGGACGTTGTCGTTGGAGGAACGACAGGTCTGAGCTGCTTTCTTTCTCAGGGATCTCAGGAAACACCCATGAGTGCCCGAAAGATGATCAGCATCAATGAGGAACCTGTTTTAGATCTTGGAAGTTTTGACTATGACAATGATGGAATCATTGATTTGCTTATCAGACATCCAGACTCAGTGACGACAGCAAGGGGTCTTTCAAATGGTGGATTTCATTTCACAAATGAATCTGCAAATGACTTACTCAGCAGTGTTTGGCCGAACGAGTCCATGAAAACATTCGATGTAGGCGATCTCGATCGTGATGGAGATATTGATGTCATGGCGATGGGTGGTGCAGGCATTGCCATGTTCAGGAATCAGGGCGGCAATACGAATCATTGGATTGATATTGCGTTGGAGGCCCAGCAAGTTAAGGGAGAAGGTTTTGCACCAAGTGGCCGGGTCAATGCGAATGGACTCGGTAGTCGAGTTGAAATTCGTGCAGGTGACTTGAGCCAACTACATAACGTGCAAAGGCGAGTCACACATCTTGGTCTTGGACATCGAGAGACTGCTGATGTCGTTCGTGTCGTTTGGCTGAATGGTGTACCACAAAACATCGTTTCTCCACCTGTTGATATTGTTGTGTGTGAACAGCAGGTTCTTCTTGGATCTTGTCCATACCTGTATGTATGGAATGGATCTCACAATGTTTTTGTTACAGACCTTCTGTGGGCGGCTCCCATAGGACTACAGTATCGAGAAAATGAGCTTATGCCATTTAGATCATGGGAGCATCTCAAAATATCAGGATCGAAACTCGCTCCACTTAACGATGCGTATGTGCTTCAAGTTACTGAAGAACTGTGGGAGGCAGCGTATTTTGATTCTGTGAAACTCACAGCCGTTGACCATCCTCACGGAGTAGAAATTTTCTCAAATGAGAAAGTTGGTCCAGCAGCGATTGCTGCTTTTGGTATTCATACTGTTCGTTCCCCGGTCTGGCCTGTTGCAGCAAAGGATGATCGTGGCCATGATATTTTGAACGAACTTCTTCAACAGGATGAAAAATATCCCCCGAATCGAGAACGCCAACGGCGGCAGGGGCTGCTTGAGCTACATGCAGTCGAGCTTGATTTGGGGTCAGTCGTATTTGAGCCGAAAGACAGCATAAAACTGTTTTTGACTGGTTGGACTTTTCCGACAACAGTGGGCATCAATCTTGCACTTGATCGTGATCCGGCTCTTGGAGTTCCTCATCCACCGTCTGTTTCTATTCCGGATGGAAAAGGAAAATGGAAAACAGTTATCCCGTTTATGGGTTTTCCAGGTGGAAAAACAAAAACAATTGTTGTTGACCTTACCGGTTTTCTTAAGGAGGAAGATCCTCGGGTACGAATCGAGACAAGTATGGATATCCGCTGGGATCAGGCTTTTTTCTCAGTGGGGAAGGAGTCAGACGAATTTCAACTTGAAGAATTGCCGCTCGTGTCGGCCGATCTCCACTATCGAGGTTTTTCGCGTGTGATTCGTGATGGTTCAGATGGTCCAGAGCGATTTGACTATCACACCATATCAACGAACGAAAAATGGCCCCCCATGTTGGGCAACTTTACGCGCTATGGTGATGTGCGAACGTTGATCGAAACATCAGATGATCAGTTAGTCATTATGGGGGCTGGCGATGAGATGACGCTCGTTTTTGATACAGGTACCCCCTGCCCTCCAGGCTGGAAGAGAGATTTTATTCTCTCAAGTGTTGGTTGGGATAAAGATGCAAATCTTGCAACAGTGGAGGGCCAAACAACGGAACCATTTCCGTTTCGTGGTATGAATCAATATCCACCGTTAATGGATGACAACCCACATGAATCAGAGGCGATACAAAGAATCAACGATCGTTTTCAGACCCGCCGACAGAGTGATGGTTTTTGGCGAACCATTCAACGTCAAGCTGTGCACGGTGTTCAATGAAGTAACACGTGCCGACAAAAGGAGTATCCGGGGGATACGCATGTGTTAAACAATCCGCTGTCTTGTGTATGTGCAGTGGTTGTTGAAATGAATGAAGATATAAGTGCCGCAGATGTGAGTGCGAAACAGATTTCAAAACGTGTAACAGTAGAAGCCAAGAAGCAGTCGCGATATCAACACGTGAAGAAGTAGGGATATAAGGCCGGTCAGTGCAAGCGATATTGATGCGATCTGACTAGTCGGAAGCAGAAGTATCTAAAGCGTTTTCTCGCTGTATCACATGGACATGATCGGCTATCAGTTGAGTGTGTGTAGAGACATCACCATTTTGCCAATAGATCGTGATGGTACCGGTATCTTTATTTTCGCCGAGACCAAATGTGACAGGCAGTTCACTCTGAGATTGATAGCCGCGCGTTGGATTGACGCGACGGGTCTGGACCTCCATTGATCCATCGTTCTTCTCGCGAGTGAGTACCACTTTTGCGCCGATGGCACCCTGATTATTACTGTTGTCCGATAGCTTGAGTCGAATCCAATGATGTCCAGTGTGTTGGTCGTTGCGGAGTAACCTTGGTGACCCCCCGCTTGCCGTAAGCAATACGTCCACATCTCCATCGTTATCAATATCAGCGATTGCAAGGCTGCGCCCAACCATCGGCCTCGCAAAATCCTCTCCCGTATGTGAGGCCGGGACTGGTAGAAATTCAGTTGTATGCTCAATACCACAGTTCCAGTACAGACGCGGAGGTTGTTGATAAGTCTGTGTTTTTTGAACTCGATTAATATCTTCCTCTAAATGTCCATTTGCTGAAATCACATCAAGTCGTCCATCAAGATCGATATCTACAAAAGCAACACCAAATGTTAGTTCCAGCCGACTCGGTGGGGCAAGGCCATTGAGAATTGCATCATCACGAAATTGGAGTTGTTCGCCACCTGATACGTATAACGCAGTCATCTCATTGGCAAAGTTGCCAATGAGAATCCCAATATCACGATCATTGCGAAAGTGAGAGACGTCAATACCCATGGCACCTCGGGCTTTTCCTTCAATATCAAAAGCAACCCCGGCCAGACCGCCAATTTCTTCGAAGGTGCCATCTTGTTTGTTGTGGAAAAGAAAGTTCTGAACGGTGTCGTTTGCAACAATAATATCCATCCATCCGTCGTCATCAAAGTCTTCAAAAGTGACTCCAAGAGACTTTGCCAACGGATTGTTGGTGGCTGGATTTCGAATCTGAATACCAGCTGGCTGTGAGATATCTGTAAAGGTGCCACTGCCGTTATTGAGGTAGAGGCGAGCAAATGTACCAGCAAAATTTTGAGGGCGTCCATATGCCCGTTCACCTCCGACAAGCCGAAAGTCTTGACTTCGATCAGAGTCACGCGACCACTCTACGTATGAGCATACGAATAAATCGAGATCATCATCATTATTGATATCGATAAAACCACAGCTTGTACTCCACGTGTCCTGTGGGCCAGACACCCCAGCCTTTTCAGTGATATCTTCAAACTGCAGGTTGCCGAGATTACGATAGAGACGGTCCGGCCCAACGCATGAAATAAAAAGATCTGTGTGCCCATCTCCATCAATGTCTGCGCACGCGAGGCCGGTGCCGTATCCAGAAACATCCAGACCACTCCCCTCGGTGGTATTTTTGAATCGACCAGTACCGTCGTTGAGATAAATGTTTACAAGGGAGCTCTTTGAGCCAGTGTTGGTGTCCCAAGGCCACTGCGATCCATTAACAAGGATAATGTCTTGATCACCGTCATGATCAATATCCAAAAAACCACAGCCGCCTCCCATTGTTTCTGGTAAAAGCTTTTCACCAGCAGCACCATTCTCATGGACAAAATCGATGCCCGCTTCAGCGGTGATATCAAGGAACGGAACATTCGGAATACGTACGTTTGGTACCTCGCGTCGGTGAGGAAGAAGAATAGGTGTTGACTTGATGTCTGGCGTTTCAGGTTGCGGCTGAAGATACCACCACGCAAGGCTTGCTATGACGATCACAGTCAAAATCACAAGGAGTGAGGCCCGAAAGGCAACACCAATAATCTGATCATCTGAATCGGTTGAGTGAGTTGCCGAGTGAGTAGGTGTTTTGTCTTGGGGGCACATGCTCAGGACCTTTATACTATTGAGTGTCCTGTATCAGGGTTCATTGGCTGGCAGAATTTCAAGGATATCAGAGTTTGAGAAACCGGGGGCTCCTTCTCGTTGGAGGGGGTAGATGGCAATGGCTTCAGAAGCATGATTCGCTGCAGGATACCGTTCACGTGCAAGCTGTACCGCCCGATCAGATGCATTGTCATCTCGTTTGTACTTACTGTGGAGTGCCCGATGGTGGGTTGCGGCATCCTCATTGCCAAGTTCACTGTAGATTTGTGAAAGATTGTAGTGGGCCATGACATTTTCAGAATCGACAGTAATTGTCTTTTCAAATTCTTGTGCGGCTTGTCGAAGCAACTGTTGTTTCTCTTGACGAGCGGAAGGGCTTCGAAGTCTTCGTGAACGATCATAGAGGGTAAGGGCCAAAAGGTTTCGCACCTCATAATCAAGACTAAAGTCAAAACCACGAGCACGCATGTCTGATGTTTGATCTTCTAAAACGCTTCGAAAGTTAGACTCTGCTTGTTCAAGATTGCCTTGCTGGCGATTCACTTGTCCAGATAGCCATGCCAAAGTCCAAGGAGGTGCAGAAGGAGAGCGATATGATTCTGCTCTGGCAAGAGCGTCAGCAGCTTCATCAATTCGACCTTCAGCAAGATATACACGAGCAAGATTCATTGGGCCATCAAAACGATCAAGGGCTTCAACACGATGAAAGGCCTCTTCGGCCTGTCTCAATTCAGCTTTCCCCTTCAGTAAAAGTCCAATTCCAAAGTCATTCCATCGTTCCCATGTGTCAATGTGTGTTTCTTTTGGATCTGTTTTATTGTCGGCATGTGCATCAGCATCAGTGTGGGTGGGGGGCAGTATGGTAAACGTGATGGTGTCCTCAGCAAGCGTGGTAATCGGAAGATGGTTTGAGTACGGAGCATCTCCGTGCTGATCGAATTGAACCGGATCAGCAGGCCGTGTATTTTGTGCTGCGAATTCAAGAAATGTTGAGTCAAATTTCCGATATTGGAGTTTTACTCGGATAGTCATTGCTCCTGTAATTCCTTCGGGGAGCGTCAGGCCGTAGTGAACTGTCCAAGCAGCACCTGGTGGTATCTGGTGGTTGTAGAGAGGTACAAAAATATCTTGTACATTTCGACGATCGATTCGTTTCCCATTTCGATCTAACATAAATACGTTGACATAATGCGCCCAAGGGTCGACAGCATTTCCTTTTGTGGGGTCCAGCGCTCCGCTCCGCCCAATGATCTGACCATTGTGGACAACTTCTACATCTAACCAGATCTCATTTGAATCGGTTGTTCCTTGTGTGAGGTGATGACCGAGGGTAAGTGTGCGAATGACTGTTTCGAGAATATAGTCCTGACCGGATTTGAGTGATGGAATAGTTGGTCGGAGTGGAGCAATCAATGGGGCATCGTTTGCTGATCCTGTTCGGATGCCAAACACATCGACTCGGGTGATCTCCTTAAGGAATTCCTGATGGTCAGCAACGAGTTCAGGCCGCCCAAGAAGTGATGGAACCCCCGTGTTGGCTCCAAGAAAAAGGTGATCATGAATAGTTGGATACGTGAGGGAATCACGAATACGTGCACCAAAGTCTGACGACTGAGTCAATGGCATATGGCAGGTATTACAGCTTGTACTAGCGTTTGCTGGGTAATAGAAACTCCGGGCTCCGTGCCCGGATACACCCGATAAAAGGAAGGAATCGTAGTGATTCTGGCCTCGGAGAAAATCCTTGTAGTGATTGAGTTCACCAGGAATACTCACTTTGTGACAAACCGAGCAGAACTCAGCACTCCTGTGAAAATCCTTGAGGAATGTTTTCCGATGCATTCCTGGTTTTGCTTTTACCAATTGGGCGTTGACCCACTGAAGCCATTCATTGTTGCTCTTTGCAAAAGGGTAATGAAGAGGCTCTTCAATCGTGTAATCAGCGTTTCCTTGAGTACTGTTTACATGCGTAATGGCATGGCATGTTGTGCAGGTAATACCAGCATGAGCTGTCAGGTCATTGACGTCGTCATAATCGAAGTTGTCAAAAGCACCACTAAAAAAAGGTACTGGATCATGACAGCCCGCACACCATCTTGCAGCTTGAAGGTCACCGTCCCGCCTGAAGGATACGTCACGTGTTTCTCGGACACTTGCAAGATAGAGAGGATTATTGAATGAGCTAAAGTGGTGGGCACTGCCTTCCCAACGAGCATGTGTATCGGCGTGGCATCGGCGGCAATAGTCGTCCATCATGAGTGTGTCAGCCGGGATATAATTACCCGTTGTTGTTCGCGCTGCAGACGGCTCAAAGTATTGTGCACCTTGTTCAGGACCTTTTTCGTGCCAACGACAAGGGTCCTGAGTATGAACAATAACAATCGAAAGCACAGTGATTGCTGCAACTGACAGGTAGCCCGCGCCCAAGCGCCAGCGAATGCGAGGCCCAGCTAAACGGTGGAGCCAGTACAGCCAGCACGCTCCGAGTGGTGTTCCGACATGTGCCCAATAGACAATCTTTGTAGAGTTGGGAAAGAGTATTTCTGCGTTGATGATGCGTAGTCCGACAAGCAGAGCACCTGAAAAAAGAGCAAGTATCGACGTGCCAAAAAGTGCATAACCAACACGAACAGCCCGACGGTTTTTGCGATGTCTGGTTGCAGCCATATGAATGACCGCGAATACAATAAAGGGAATAAGGAGTACTGTTCCAAGAACCAGATGACCAAGAAACATCCACTGGTAGAACCAACTTTGCCATGTATCAAGAGTTAGCCATTCAATAAAAGTAATGGTTCCAAGATATGCAGAATTGTCGCGAGGGATAGCGAGTATTGAGAAAACAGCTGTAAGGA
>Ga0114925_10000144_pt1 | contig 26664 bp, 25 predicted proteins | sample SumtaG_2_FD_87287 | JGI IMG/M metagenome (GOLD analysis project Ga0114925, IMG submission 87287) | Deep subsurface microbial communities from Indian Ocean to uncover new lineages of life (NeLLi) - Sumatra_00607 metaG | ecosystem: Environmental > Aquatic > Marine > Oceanic > Sediment | place... | reverse complement strand
TTCACACGATTGATCCAGGGCATTCCGAAGACCTACTACACGAGACCGGCCGAATGGAAGGTCTGCGTTCCGTGGTGGGTGTTGGACGCTTACCATGACATCCTTCGCGCCAGAGGAACCGACCTCGGTGACAGGATGCAGGTCGGCCAGTCCACCGAGTTACCCTTCAAGGGAACGAACATCTTGTACGTTCCGAACATGCCGAACGGCAAATCCTGGCTCACTCATCCGGATAACACCATCTACGGTGTCTTCCATGAAGTGACCGTGGAACAGGAAAGGGAAGCCAAGAAGAAACGCACCGACGTGATCCTGGACACCGAGACGGATTACGACTTCGAGGAAAGGGAAGCGACCATAGTCGCGGACATCTACTAAACCCTGCGTGAGGATACGGAGCGGGGGAGTGCTTATGCCTTCTTCGACTCCCTCGCTCCGGTCCCTTACTCTGGATGGAGGTGTGGGATGACAGAGTTTACGAAAGAAGAAATATGTGCGTTGTGTCCGTGTCGGCAATGGTTCCCGATGCTGATACATGACTTCCCGGAAGACTCGGCGACTGGAGCTCAAATCAAATCGTACATGGCAGCACAGAACGGCCTGGACTCCTTGCCTTGGCTTATGTCCGGAACGGTTCCTTTAGCTACAGAGTTCATAGAAGTAGTAGGTGAGGACCCGAATCGAGTTGGATCCCTTGGACGAGTTCCACTTCATTGGGCGGTCTTGTGCTGTTGCCTCGACGTCGTGATCTATCTCATGACGAAAGGTGCGGATAAAGACCTGGAAGATAAGTTCGGGAACACTCCATGGACCCTTGCTCTAGCATCAGAGAATCAAGATATCATAGACGCCTTGTCAGGAGAGTAAAATGTCTAGGAAAGATTTTAAACTATTGGTAATGGAACGGGATGATCTCTATCTTCCCAAGGGTTGGATCTCTGCCGTGTACCATCCGGGAAGCGAACCGAGTGAGTACGAAGCATCAGAGCAATCTCCTTGGAAAGTTGTATCCATGAAGGATAATCCTATCCACGAGAGGAAGCGCACGAAGAAGGATAAGCTCGGTAAGATGCGCTTCGATCAGAGCGAAGTGGATATGTTCATTGGGAACAGCATTAAAAAGAAAAAGCGTAAGGATGTTCATTTTAATAAGAAGAATTACGCGAGACATAATAAACCTTCCACGTTACCGAGCGGCTCGACGATCTGGGATTATGGTCCCGGCAGAACTTACGCAAACCCGCAAGCCGCGTTCGATGCCTTACTCTCCTTCCAGGGAGCAAGTCAGTTTACGGACAAGCATATCATTCGTGGATGGACTGGTAAGTATGTAGCGGCAACCACGTCTGATCCTGTCCTGCATATCCATGGTCTGGTTCCTACTCCAGTGGGCGGGAACGAATTTGTGATTGACGTGGAGGATGGAGAATCCGTTAGCTTTGAAGAATGCAAATATGGTATTATTGGACCGTTAGATGATCAGGAAGCAATCATCAGCGATATCCATGTCCAGGGTCTGACGATTAGAGTAGCGGGTTTAGGTGATGACATAGGTATCGCATCTGCATTGCCGGGTATCGGTGGAGTTCTGCCGTTCACCTTTTCATTTTTCCATAGTGTGGAAGATTGCAATATCTACGATGGATCCGGTGGAGGGAATGATACGATTGGATTTTTGAGCGCAAAAGTCATTCGCCCTGTCGTGGATAGATGCAGGATCATGGGTTTCGATTATTGTTTACCCTCTGCTCCGTGGATAGAAAGGTTATGGTCCACTCTTCCCAGTGTCAAGAACAGTATAATCCAAGCGCACGAATCTGCATTTTACTTCAACCATCAAACTCTTGGAGCAAATAACAACTTTGCATACATGATTCTAGGTCACAGTATTGTAAGGTCAGGCGATCGCGTGTTTGAACAGTTTGGTGACGCGACGGCTGCGTTCATTGTTATAAATAGTATTCTGGACGCGGAGCAATACATTCTATATCATCCGGACCAGGGGATAGGATCAATCCTTGGAGGAGAGAATGATGGGAACTTCTACGTGTACGGGACGGCCTTTGGATTAGATAAGAGCGCTCCGTACAGCTTCCAATTCTATCGAGAGATTTATCATTCAGACGCGCATTCGTTTGATCAGGTCGATCCCGAAATCGTCGAGACGGCGGAGGATATAACTATTGAGGAAGACTCACCCGTATTCACAGTGGGAATCGGCCTTGGTTATCAAGGAATAAATAATACCGTAACGTCCCGAGGCGTGATAGACGTCGGTCCGTATCAGGAATCTACTTGTACGGTTTTCGATCCCCTGACCTGCGGGTATTGCCTCGTTCAGGAAGTCATAGATTCTACGGGAGTGGAACCCGCTGATCTGGAGAAAGAAGACAACCTGGATCTAAACGTTCTTCTGTGCGATTGGATTGGACAGGCGACAAACATTATAGACGAGTATTTACAGCAGACATTTGAGTTAGACGCTGTCCCGGAAGGAATCCGCCGGGCTTGCATAATGATGGTGTCCAATGTAGTCGGCGTCGCAATCCAGCGTAGGAAAGCTCCCATAGTTCGGATCAATGATTACAGCGTTAAGCTAGTCCAGGATCAGATGCTAACAGATGAAGTGAAAGCCGTCCTGGATATATACCTGGGAACTCCACCGACGACACCATCTGAAGGACGGTTAGGGATTGGAACGTACACAAGGACCAACGACGAAGACGAGTTTGACATTGACTAAACCTGTAACAGTAGAATTTAAGTTTGACGACCTGGAAGATTACACGGACGGCTTCTTAATCCGTGTAGTTCATCGGGCCTTGGAGCTCGTGTCCTTTGCCTTGCGCGGGGGAATGGTCATGGAGGCTCCGGTGAAGAAGGGCTTCTTGCGTGGATCTATCGAGGAGCCGGTCACGTTAGGGACGGCACACTTTGGAATTAACATTGGCGCGTTTTACTGGGAGTTCATTCAGTTCGGGACAGGGTTGAAGGGTCCGAAGGGAAGAGCATACGATATCTTCCCCAAGACGAAGAAGGCTTTGAGATTTGTAGTTGGCGGACAAGTGGTCTTTGCAAAGTTCGTGAAGGACCATCCCGGTCAGAAGCCGAATCCATTTGTTGACAGGGCAATAGATGGATTAGACCAAGTAGTCCCTGGAGCGGTATCGCAAGCACTCGAGGAGGCGGCATGAGTTTATTTGAAAACATAAAAGCAATAAAGGCCAAGATAAAAGAACGCATAGCGAACGAGCTTGGTGATGCCGTGAATTCGGTCGTAGTCGGTGATAAGGAGAGACTCCACAACGTTAAGCCGCCCTTCGTTTGGGTTTTACCTATTGACTCGCACATAGACACGGAAGGAATGATGTTAATTCACGAGGACTGGAAACTGCATTTCTGGGTATTCTCATTCCTCAAGCAAGCTAAAAACCTGGAAGACGCGGCAGACCTGGCAGAAGAGACAGTTATAAAAGCCGTCGGGAGTCTGATGGTCGATCCTGTGACTGGAAATCAGAATCGCAAGTTGGACAATCTCGTTAGATATATAAAGCGGGTAGGATGGTCCCCCGGAGATTCCCGTGTGAACGATACGGGAGAGACAATCTTCGGGGCAGGAATACACATAATTGTTGACTTCGAAAACGAGGAGGTTACTTAAATGGCAAATGACGTCTTAAGGTATCTTGGTCTCGCGATTGAAACCGGCGGATATGGCGTGGAGGAATCGGATGCCGACCTACACATTGACATCGCTTCTTCCAGTCTGGATTCGCCAAGCGAGCCGTTCATAACCTACGAAGGAGGGATTGGACGGATGACGGTAAGAACCATCCCTGGAGTTTACGCTCCCAGCGGAGGCGCGGAATTTCCTGTCGGGATTTCCTGGTTCGCTTATATCCTTCATTTGCTCTTGGGCGATTCGTCCATAGACATTGCTAATGTGACTCCAGTCACAGGTGAAGACCTGGCAACTGGAGTCGGCGAGACGGAAAAAACGTATTCGCTTGTCGAGAAGCCTGTGATCCAGGGGACGTTTATCTTTGAGGATTCCGTTTCAACTCAGGTTGCACACGACAACGGATGGGGGAAGATCGTGGAAGATGCAGCGTCCGGGATAACCGGCTGGATCGACTACTCCACGGGAACCGTCTACATGGCCGGTCTCGATGCCGAGGAAGCCTATACAGGTGATTACGATTGGGGATGGATGGAGCACACCATCGTTCCAGTAGATGGTAACGTGATGCCATCCTTCACCGCGTTCCTAGGCAAGGATCTGTTCGAGCACAAGTTCCTCGGCTGCATATTAAGCCAGATGGATTTTTCGGTAGAGCAGGAGCTCGCGAATTTAACCCTGGATATTATGTGTCAGAAGGACAAGAAGGTCACGATCGTAAACCTGGAAGACCTATTTCTTACTAGCGGATGCCACGGAGAGCGACAGAAGTCCTTCGCGGACATCCAGCTCAAGGTTGGCGACTTCGGTGAAGCTCTGGGTGACATCAGCGCAAAGGTCCGGACTTTGGCGTGGACCGTTAATAACAATGGAACAACGGAAGAGAACGTCGGGCTTAACTCTAGGTTCCCGCAAGACGGGACCGCCGGAGCTTTGGACATAACCGGGACCATGACCCTGCAATTCGAGGACACATCTTACAAGGAAGACTTCTGGGGAGATTCAGGCGGAGCCGTGGACGGCGATCCGCAGCTTAAAGACATCGAGATAACCATCAGTGGCGGAGGAGCCGTGGACGGCGGATGGGGAGAAGCGATTGTTTCCTTGCCGCGTGTTCTCCTCCAGTCAGTGAACATCCAACCGAGTGGGCGCGAGAAGTCCATGCAGGAAATAACCTTTCAAGCGAAGTACGATTGTGACTCGGGCGAGATCATCTCTTGCCTCGTGAAGAATTACAATCGTCTGCATAACCCGGCCTAGTCGGGAAACATTCTAACAGGACAGGAGGAACAGGACATGGAAGACAATGATATCGAAAGGGTAATGTTGACAAAGGAATTGCTTCTTAAAGGCACGAAGCACCGTGAGGAAGTTGAGACTGAGGTCGGCGTCTTTACGATTCGTCCTTTGAATAAAGGCGAACAGGCAAGAGCTGATTCGCTTGCAGTCAGAGGTATTAAAACCAAAGGCAAAGCGTCAAACGCTAAAGACCCGGACATGGAGATGGACATGGAGGGATTGATTAAGAATGACTGGGATGTCAAGTTCCACGTCATAGCTTGCGGTCTTTCCGTGGACAAAAGAAACAAGTTCTCTCCAGGGGAAGTCCGCATGATGGATGTGCCCAACAAGATCATGAATGCTCTCGCCGAAAGGATCAAGGAGATATCCGGTATGAAAGAGGTGAAAGATCTGTTGGACAGCTTTCAGCCAGACGGAAGTGGGGAACGAGATGGTCCTACTGATCCTGGCGGGGAACTTGAAACTGACGGACAGGATGGAGAACCTGACTCCCCTGCAAAGTGAGTTCTTAAGACTCCTTTATACGGAGGCGATAAAAAATGCCAGAAGTTGATGTCGTTATACGAGGACAGGATCTTACCACTCAAGCATTTAAAAAGGTAGAAAAGAGCGGCAAGAAATCAGCGGAAGTGGTCAATAAAGCGTGGAAGCGAACGTCCGAAAACTTGCAAAAGGTAGGTGGACACGTTACGCAAATTGGATCCACGCTGACCAAGTTGGCCGCTCCGCTTGCTATTGTCGGTGTCCTCGGAGTATCAGCAGCCGCGAATTTTGAGCAGAGGCTTGCTGACGTTTCAACTTTAATCCAGGATGATGTCGGACCTACGATCACTAAACTTGGAGATGGCATTAAAGATATGATGGAGAGAGTGCCGAAGGACGCCGATGATCTAGGAGCATCACTGTACTCCATCTTCTCAGCCGGAATAAATAAATCAGCAGACGCTCTTAGAGTATTAGAAGATTCGGCCATACTCGCGACAGCCGGGTTAGGATCTACGGAAGAGGCTACTACAATAATGACTGTCGCGCTCAATGCCTTTGGTATTGCAGCAGATCAATCAGGTCGTGTCTCTGACGTGTTATTCAAAACAGTCAAGAATGGAATCACGACCGTTGCTAAACTCCAAGTTAATTTTGGACAGATGGCAGGTCAAGCATCGGCAGTTAAGGTAAAGTTTGAGGAGGTCATGGCGGCGAACGCAGCCTTAACTTCTATCACTGGTAAAACCGCGCAGTCCCAAACCCAACTCACGGCTCTCTTTAGAGAAATGGGAGAACAGGGAGGCGTCCTGGATAAAGCTCTAAAGAAGAACAAGTTCTCATTAGAAAAATTCAGGGATCTCGTTTCCGAGAAGGGACTGGCGGAGCGCTTAAAAATATGAAGGACCGGTTGAAATTAGGAGCGGATGAGTTCGGTGCCTTATTCGGTAGTGCGGAAGCCGCTTTTGCAGCCGTCCAGTTAGCTACTGCGGCGAACGATACTTACACATCTTCCTTAGATGAAATGCTACATGGAAGTGATGCTGTTAGAGAAGCGTTTCGTAAACAGATGGAGACGTTCAATAATAATTGGAAATTGCTAAAGAATAAGCTCAATGTCGCTTTGATTAACCTTGGATCTAAAATACTACCCGCTCTCTTAGGACCCATGAATATTGTAGGAGTGCAAGTCAAACGATTGAGTACTTGGTTTGGACAACTAAGTCCGACGACACAGAAACTGATCTTGGTCTTTGGCGCGGTCGCCATAGCCGTCGGTCCAGTCTTAGTCGTGCTCGGGACGCTGATAACTACCATTGGAACAGTGATGGGAGCGGTTGCGGGGATAGCCGGTTTCCTAGGTATTGCGGCTGGAGCTCTCCTGGCCTTTGCAGCCATAGGCGTAGGAGCTATTGCATTACTAGCGATTGCTTGGACTAAGAACTGGGGGAACATTCGACAGAAGACCGCTGATGTAATTAATGAATTGGAATTTTTACTTAAACCTATGGTCACAGATATGAAGGCTGCGTTTGAGACCGTGTCTGCTGATGTGATTGCCGCGTGGGAAAAGATAGCACCAACGGTCATGCCGATCTTGCAAGACCTAATGACGTTCTTTGAAATGGTCATGCCACACATTAAATCTTTAACGGAAAACTACATAGGAACGCTCTGGACAGTATGGAAAGTGAGCCTTGGAACGATATATGAAATTGTCAAGTGGGCTCTTGGAGGTATCTGGGGTGCATTTAACTGGCTCAATGATAACGTTGGGCCGGTCCTTGGCGAGATGATGTTTATAATCGTGAGTCTCTTCCAGGAGCATCTGCCAAAGGCTAAGGAGATCGTCGTTGGAACCTTTAACGAGATCGTTGCATGGCTCTCGGACTTAGATCTTGGTAAATATGGCGAGATGGTTCTGGAAACCTTTGCCGCTGGGATTCGAGCCGCTGCGGAATTCCCGCTGAAAGCATTAAAATGGGTTTTAGGTAAGCTCCGGAAGTTACTACCTGGATCGGACGCAGAAGAAGGTCCTCTGTCAGACTTAACGGCAAGCGGACAAGGTATGATGGAAACCTATGCGGAAGGTATCCAGCAAGGAACTCCGGCCGTCCTGGCGCAAGTGAATGAATCTATGGGACGGATTGCAGCACAATCGGAACGCATTCTGGAGGAAACGGGTAAACGACTTTCCAAGCGTGAATTAAAACAAGCAAGGGAACAGGCTGTTGCCTTGGTAGAACGCAGAGGGTTTGATAACCTGACTATGATGCAGCAGTTAGAAAAGCAAGCCGCTGAAGAGATTGCTTTTGCCAAGCGGCACGGTCAGGAGACGGCGGAAGTGAAAGCATTCTGGCGGCAGAAGATACAAGAGGAAAGAGAGCGGGAACGGGATGAAGACTTACGCGCTCAGGAGCAGCAGACTAGGGACGAGGAAGCATTGCGGGAAAGAAACCTGCAGAATCATCTTAACCAAGTATCCCAGCGAGCGGCTCTGGCAGGTCAGGTCGGTGCTGCGTTTTCTGCTATGTATGAAGCGTCTGGGGAACGAGCTAATACATTCTTCGCTCTTATGAAAGCGGCTTCAATTGCAGAAGGACTTATCAATGCGAACTTAGCCGCAACTCGTGCGGTCGCGGAAGGCGGTCCGTTCCTTGGACCTGCTCTAGCCGCTGCAATCTACGCTGGAGCCATAGCGAACGTCGCGGCAATGGCGGCACAGACGATAGCAATGGCGGAAGGCGGCATCGTTACTCGTCCTACAAGAGCGCTCATCGGCGAAGCCGGGCCGGAAGCTGTTATACCCTTGAATAAGATGGGCTTTGGTGGACAGCCAGTTATCAATAACTATACGTTCAACATGTCCGGCGTCTGGACTATGGAACCGGCTCAGGCCAGAGAATTTTACAGGAACACGCTGCAATCGCTCAATGAGGTACTAAGCAGATGAGATATAAGGTAGAACTTCGCGGGAAGAAACTGTTTTCCATTCTGCAGGAAAATGATGATCTTACCTTTGTGGATTTCGGAACACCGACGATCACCAAGTTCCGCACGAACTATACTGTTCCATCCATAGGAACAGATCCATTAACGGACAAGATGGAAACATACTGGCAGATGAAGTGGGATAATACCGGAACGACTCCCACAGGAACAGTCGGTGCGGAGCTAAGAAAGGTTTCAGATAATTCCTTGGTAGCTACGGCTCCAGAAACATATAATTCAACAAGCATAGCCGGGACGGCTGGAAGTGTAACTACGAAAGTAAAATTTACCTTTGACCTGGACGAGTATGAGTTTGAGCACGAACTGGATTATAATTTCCGGATCGTCTTTACAGTTACAGTGACCACGACGAATGGACCCTTCCAGATTTTATTCCATTCGTCCGAGCAGGAATCCCAGACAGCAACCGAACAGGAAATCTCCACGGTTTGGACTGCCGTCACCGGCGATCCATGGATGCAGTTCTATTCCCTCCGGCCAAAGGAATTTGATATTACAGATGCCGTCCGGGAAATAAAAATAGATACAGGCAAGAGCAACGTGGATGGGCAATACGTTGAAGGACAATGCGACCTTACGATTGATAATAAGAATGGAGAGTTTAGTCCAGACAATACCAGTTCCATCTATTATGAATACTTTGATCTCATGGCTCAGATTACTGTGACCGTTTTCTTAACACCGACAACGTATGATTTCTTCCAGGGTTTCATCGTTAGGATCCGCCCGGATATGTTGTTTGAGAAACGGGATGTCTTTGTATTTTGCTCCGACCGCTTCTTTGTTTTAAAGGATCATAAAATAACCGTGGCGATGGGCGGGAACAAGCCTGTTCACGAAGTGATAGAACAAGTGTTTGACGAAGTTAAGTTACACTCCAGTAGATACGTTCTAGACACATCTGATGGAGCAGATCTAAAAAGTAAAACCTGGACAGATGAGAACGCGATAAGTATCCTGGACGAATTAGTAGAAGCCGGACAGCATCACCATTTCGTAGACGGAGCAGGTATATATCAGTTCCATGCTAACACTTGGCTTGGAGGAGATGTCCCGACGGATTATACCTGGGAGTCTGGTGATTGCGGGGATGTGGATGATTTTAAAGTTGAGTATGATATCAAGGGATTGTTTAATAGGTTTAGAGTAGAGTATCCAACAGATCAATGGTCCGAGCGCACGAACGATAACAGCATAGTTCTGTATGGACAAAGGGACCTTGAATTAAGTAATGATCTAATTTTAAATGTGGGAAGCGCGGAAGAAGTTGCCCGAACTCTACAATCCTTATTTTCCAAGCGGATTCAAGGTGCAAATTTTACTCTGGAGAACAGACTGCCGGAAGCCCTGGATATAGACATTGGAACTGTGATTGACTTTACGGATGCACTCTCGAGTATAACTAACATCAAATTTATTGTCTTCGGTCTTAAACGTACTATTCGCAGGGGAGGTGATTATACCCTGGAGTTAAGAACGAAGCGGCAATATTCTCCGCCGTTCTTTCACGAGGTATCCGATCCGAATGCCGCCGTCGGATTCCAGCAATTCCTTGTTAGTGGCGCAGGTTCTATCCATCAGCAGTTTACCGTTCCAGAAGATGGTGTGATTCTACAAGCGATCTGCAAGATCGAGAAGCTTCTAACATGGGCTAGTGGTCATAATCTAGTTTGTTCCTTCTGGGAAGACAACGTCGACACATTAGGTCTGAGCATGGGATATCTTGGATTAGCGTTTACATCACCGACGCCAACTACGGAAGAGATCACGTTCAGTATGATTACTGTCGGTGATACATTCGTCATAGGTAAGAAATACTGGATAACATTCGTAGTGGTCGGAGCAGAAGCGACAAAGAAATATCAGTTATGGGGGCGGAGTGATAACCCGGAGCCAACATTGAAAGCAGCGTATAATGATCACACTGGTCCTGGCTTTACTCTGCAATCGAACATTGATTATTGGTGGAAGTTTAAAATCTATCCGGAGGGTTAAACATGGAGATTCAATCGTTCACTGACCTGGGAGTCGCAGGACTGCTTATCTTTATGACGTTCCAATACGTTATCAAGCCGCTCGTAGGATCCGTCGTCGGTAAAATAAAAGGCACGAACGGGCATGGACATAATCCAGGTCCAGAGGTACACAAGATCCTGGAGATACTTTCTAAGCGGGATGATAAGGACCGATATGTCGTGTGGGGTTTTTGGCTCAAGGAAGAACTAGCGGAACTAACCAAGGCCATAACAAAACTGACAGAGGAACTAAGGAGGACAGGACAATGAAAAAGGTATGCGTAGACGCGGGACATGGCGGTCCAGATCCTGGAGCCGTAGGCGGAGGCGGAGGACTGGAAGAGGAAGACATAACCCTGGACGTGGCGAACAGACTTGCAGGTTTCCTCCAGGATGCAGGAGTCCAGGTTGTACGAACTAGAACAGATGATACAAAGTGGAAGAACAGTCGCAGGGTAAAGGTAGCGAATGATGCGATGGTGGATGTCTTCGTGTCGGTCCATTGCAATGCAGCCGTAAGCAAGAAAGCGCGGGGATACGAAGTGGTACATTACCCGGACAGCCTTCGGGGAATCTCACTCGCCAAAGCTGTCGCAGCGTCGTTCAGTCGTAACGTTAAAGGTATCCCGGCCAGAAAGCCCGTGACGAAGGACTATACGCAGCTAGGCAGGGGACCGAACTTTGCTCTTACCGTGATTAAAGATACACTCATGCCGGCGATCATTGTGGAAATAGGTTTTATATCCAGCGAACAGGACCGACAGGAGTTTGACGAAGAGCACGAGCGGCAAGAGGTAGCGGAAGCCATAGGATACGGTATTCTGGGCTTCCTGGAAATAGAACAGGACAAACCAAACACACCTACAAACGAAAAGGAGGACAGCGGTATGAACCAACTGGAAACAGATTATTTCGCAGCGGTCGAAAAGGAAAGGAAGGTAAAGGAAAAGGACATCAAATCCATCGGCAAAGAACTGTCCGAGGTATTCCAGGACGGCAAACTGGAGCCGAAGGAAGTTCCTATCATGCTCCGGGTCACAGCCAAACTGATCGGCGCCGTCATCGGGATGCTTGGTATGTTCGGTGTCCCGCCAAACGTGGTCGGTATCGTGGGGATCATCGGCGAGGTTCTTAAAAGTCTGGCCGACGGCATCGAGGAACAGCTTCCCAAGATCGAAACGGCATGGGCGATCGTCGTTGGCATTGTCGCCGACAAGAAGATCAACCGAACAGAGATCATGCCTCTGCTATTAGCAATAGCCGATCTCATGGAAGCCGGGTTAATGATCGTATTACCATTCGCGACTCCAGACTTTACTGACTCCATGGGAGCTCTGGGAAACCGGGTTAGGAGCGTGGTGGAGTTCCTTGAAAAGATCCCCGGCATCGGCAAGCTGCTCGGCAAGAGCGGAGACAAGAAATCCAGCGGGCCGAGAGCGATCCCGTCATAGCAACCTGCCGATTCTAAAATAGGATCCACGGTTTTTGGATGCAGCTTAGTTCCTGTCCTGGCTCTGTCTGCATCCAGCCGTGGATCCCTTCTATTACACGATGCCAGAGAATCCGAACTAGATTCAATAAGTAGAACAGTCACTTACAGCAGAACACGTCCTTTTGTCCTGGCCATGTTAAAACCATTTCGTTAAAGTTGCTCCCCGCTTTCCTAACTAAACCAATGACTTACAGAACGATGACCCGTTTTTCCTTGCAAAACGTCTGCTTATTTGCTACCATGAGTACACGGCTAGGGTCCTGCAAATAGCAGGGCGAAAACTTGAACAGAACAAGGAGGATTAAAATGGTAAAGGTTACTGAACAGAACTTTAAGGAAACACGCTGCAGATGTGTTGATATCGCGGGGACACAATCCAAGCCGACGTGTTTACGGAAGGATCATCCTAAGCGATCCAGCGCGAATCTATCCCCGGTATGTTGTTTTGAAAACTGCCCTGGAATGGTTAGAAGTTAAGGAGAAAGAGAATGGCGAAAAAAGATGAATACCAAGTGGGAACGATCAACCGGCAAGGGAACTTACACGGAACGGGTCATAGCGAGATAACAAACAAGCGGGAGGCGATGAAGGAATTTAACGGCTGGAAAAAACATTTAGCAAGCGGGAAGCATGTTACCCGTGAGTTGATCCTTTATTTCCTGCCGAGTGGGAGTTGGAAAAAGCGGCAGCGTATCGCAGAGTACACGGTGAATTAAAACCCTAGTAATATTAGGATGATACACTAGTGTTGAGCTATCTGTATGGATAGGATTAAGGAGGACTAAGATATGCCTATAGTAGCCTTGCGGCCAGGAGAGAGCGTGGATGTTAATTTTACGGACACTGATGGAATTATAACCGTATCCTTCTGTGTAGCCAGGACAGGAAGTATTATCGTTCACTCCGATCTACCGGATAACACTGGCAGAGAAGGGATGATTTATTGTGAACGAATAAATTACCCGAAGAAGGATAAGCGGAAGAAGAAAACTAAAGCGAAGTTTAAAGATAACCCGCTTAACCGTGACGCGAGCAAAGTGTAGGGCAACATGGAACGTATAATCACATTCTTAAAAAATCCCAATTATTATCACACGAGTGATGATGGTGTGGAGTTTGCTTGCTATCCTACGGAAGATGTTATTGCCGTTATCTTAGGACTTAAAAACCCAAAGCGGACAGCCGTTAAAGGTACAGACGGCATAAGTGTAGAGGACTGAACATGGCGCGACTGGAAGGAAGTTATAAGCGCACTTACAAGCGGGACGACGGCGGAAAGCTAATACCCAAGCCGGTCCGACGCGGAGCCAAGCTAAAGATCAAGCGCGATATATACGGCGACGACAGCTTATTAGGTGCGCCAGTTATGACGCCGATACGCGGAGAGAAGCCGGAAGGTATGCTGCGACACGGCGCAAGCCACGAGGAAGAGCTTGCAGCGATTGACACGTTTGCAGCAGAGGTCGGCGTGACACAGCTTCCTCCAGGAGTGAGCCGGGGAATTTACCATAAAAGAAACCCTGCAAAGGTTAAGGACGAAGTTGAGCACACTGGCGTCCGGACTAAATGGTTTGAGATGGTGGGTTATAACCCGCACAAGATGAGGAGAAGAACTATGGCGAGCGAAGGAATGTTTTGTCCTGTCTGTGAATGGTACTTTAATAAGAAGCCGAAGGGACACTGCCCATGCTGTAACCATAATATGAAGTACGCAAAGCCAACACAGCAAGCCCGGAAGTTATGGAGAAAGAAATATTTAGAACTACCGATCACGGAGCGCGTCTATCGCGGATTTGTTTACAAGGACCTTGAACGTTTTACAAGCCCGACACAGCATGAAATATATGCTATAGACATTGAGCTTGCGTTCTATAAGATCTTTGGTACAAAGCAGCCGGTCCGCGGAGATCATTACTGGATGCTACTCATGATCGGTTACGAACTGCAATACAGGTTCAGGTATCTGGCCGGAGAGCCGGATAACGTAAGGTTGACTCGGCAAGAGCTGAGGAAGGGTAATCTGCCCGAGTGGGCTACAAAAGCAAAGGAGAATGAGATGAGTAAAAAAGCAAGCGGCAAAGGCAAGGGCAAGGCAAGCAAGGGCAAGGCAAGCAAGAGCGAAGTGAAGAGCTACACGCGGAGTAACGCGGACAACCCGAATCAGTACATCGTGGCGATGTACCTGGAGAACGCAACCGGAAAGAAGAAGCATACGGACGAGGAGATCCAGGAGGTGACCATCGCCAAGTTCGGTGCGAAGAACACTATAGGGCTTCGGCGGCTCAGTAACGTGAGCCGGATTCGTAACAGGATCAATGCAGGAAAGTTAAAGGGCATTGACCTGAAAACGGACCTGGAGCGCTATTACAAGGTAGGCTCCAAGAAGACCACGGAGAAGCCTGTGAAGGAAGGAACCAAAAAGAAAACCGCGAAAGCGTCCCCCGGCAAAGGCAAGGGAAAAGCCAAGAGCAGCAAAGGCAAAAGCACAAAGGGCAAGAGCTCCAAGGGCAAGGCCAAGAAGTAGCTCATAGCAGCTAAACGATTTGGAGGGCGGAGGTTCAAAACCTTCGCCTTCCTTGCGTTTACCTGGAAGAGATGATGACACTAAGACGCAGACTAAGGCCGAATCAAGTTCTAGCTTTAAACTATGCTCGGGATGAAGACCATCCTGCCTTGTTTATGAAGATGAGGTTTGGTAAGAGTTTGGTAGCCGTTAGAAGAATTAAAATGTATGTTCCGTTAGATCGTATACAGGGTCTTAGAATTTTGATCGTTGCACCGAACGAGGCTTTAGGTGATTGGTATGATGAACTAATGGAGGAAGGGGAATCCGATGTTACCTATCTGCAAGGAACTCGTAAGAAGAGGCTAAAGATTCTGAACGAGTTTAAGCATAAATGGTATTTGTTCAATAAAGAAGGTCATATTGCTTTGCCTGAGGTCGGTAACAGAATGTTCTGTTTTAAATGTAATGGTAAGGGTAAGATATTTGATCCCAGGATTGATCGGAAGAAGAAATGTTTTACTTGTTATGGAACAGGTACTATAAGAATGGATGAACCTAAATTCGTATGGGATTCTGTTGTGATTGATGAAAGTCCATGTATTAAAACTCCGACAGCGCGTATCACTAAATTTTATACCCAAAATTTTACAGATGTTGCTCATAGATGGATTTTAAGTGGCTATCCTAATCCAGAAGGTAATCTTGATTTCCATCAGCAGTTTATGTTCTTAGATAATGGGCGAACTCTTTCCAATAATTATTGGACTTTCCGAAAGTATATGTATAAGGAAAATGTATTCAAATGGACACCCAAGAAAGGGACAGAGGAGTTCATAGCTAAGAGAGTAGGAGAACGAGCGTTTATACAAACTAGGGAAGATCTTGGTATACCAGATAAGAAGATATTCAAGACTAGAAGATCTAGGCTACCCGATAAACTATACAAGATCTATAAAGAATTGGAGTTGACGTTTATGCTTGACTACAAAGAAAGCAATTATGAGAACGATACCATATTCTCAGTCGTCAAGTATTCGTGGATGCATCAATTATGCGGAGGGTTCCTACCCAGAGATAAAGATGAAGGAACAGAACCTGAACTTATCTGGGACGGTAAATTCAAAGAAATCGTTTCTCTCTTGAAGGGTGAATTGAAAGGTGAACAAGTAAATATATGGTTTAACTATACTCACGAGTTAGAGTTTATGAAACACTATTTATCTAAGCATAATATTAGTTCAGAGGCGATTTATGGTAAGGTTAAATCCAAGGATAGAAGACCAATTATAGAATCTCACCGTCGTAATGATTTTAGGGCATTACTCCTACAAATTGAATGCGGAAAGTATAGCCTGAACTTATCACATGTCCGGACATCTATTTATTATAGTAACACATGGAAGAGTGAAAGTAGAGTACAATCATTGGAGCGAACTGAAGATATTGAAAGTAAAGAATCACTATTTATTATTGATATGCTGGTAGAAGATACCGTGGATGAACTAATCGTATTCGCATTAAGAAACAAACAGAATAGAGCATTCACATTACTCCATTTAGCTAAGCTCATTAAAAGGAGGCAAGAAGATGGGAAAGGTATTAACAATTGATCCAGGGATCAAGGGTCTGGGATACGCGCTCTGGCCTGACTTTGGGGAGACTATAGTTGGGAAGGATTGCATAGAGCCCTTAATCACGGACGTCATAAGCATACCGCGTAAGAAGAAAGCGCGCGAACGTGATTGGACTATGAAAGTAGATTGGTTCGTGAACCAATTACGTGGAGCCATGAGTGCGTTTCCTGACTACCCGGAGATCATGTTTATTGAATTCCCAGAGGTTTACAACACGGCGAAGAGCGATATGGCTTCCAAGAAAGGTGATCTGTTTATTCTAGCGTTCATGGCCGGATGCCTCACCGAGAGCCTGTCAGACTACGGCTGCAAGTCCGAGCTCGTTCCTCCCAGTAAATGGAAAGGACAAATGAATAAGAAGGCGGTCCATGCCAGGATAATGAAACGGCTCGGCAAGAAATACCGTGAGCACGAAGCAGACGCGGTCGGTCTGGGTCTTTGGGTCCAGGGGAGGTTCTAGTGGGACACACGAACCAGATGATGTCCAAGCTCCACGCAGGATGGAGCCGCTGTACGAAATGTCGCTTACACAAGACGCGGAAGATGGTAGTCATCGGGGAAGGGTTTTCACCGGCGGATATTTTGTTTATAGGTGAAGGACCGGGCAAGACGGAGAATATATACGGACGTCCCTTTATAGGTAGCGCGGGAAAAACCTTGCGAGAGATACTGGCGCAAGCAGGAGCCGAGGCTGGGTCCGTCACTTGCTTTATAACGAACGTCGTGGCTTGCCGTCCGTGTGATAAGATTAACAGTAAAAACAGACCTCCGACAGATGATGAAGCTTGGGCTTGTTTCCCAAGGCTGGAGAAGATCTACACACTGGTCCGGCCTAAAGCCGTCATCTTCCTTGGCAGGGTCCCGGAGCGGCTCTGTAAGAAAGCATTCCCGGAGGGTAGGTATATAGAGCATCCGGCTTCTTTTGAGCGGAAGGGAGGTTTGGCTGGACCTCATTACCGAGGTTATCGCCAAACGTTCGTAGACCTGTTACGGGAGGTGAATCATGTACGGGCGGATTAAAGATTCTAAGTTTCCACTTGGAATTGAATTAGAGAAGATGGAGCAGAAAGGTAAACGGACAGTTTATTTTGTCTATCTCTACGAGAAGAAGATTGGTTTCGTAATCATGCGAGGAGCGAAGTGGGTGACATCCGATTTGAGTTTGGATCTGTATCCTACAAGGGTCAAAGCTGTAACAGCGTTATATGAGGAGGAGGAAAATGTATAAGATTGAAGATGGCGTCACGCAGAGTTTATTATCCGCTTGGCTGGACTGCCGACAGCGAGCGTGGTATAAGATCAACGGATACTATGTTCCGAAGTACACAGAATCCCTGCTCTTCGGTAACTGCTTTCACTATCTTCTGGAACAGCTTTACAAACTGTTCCAGGACGGAACCATTACAAGCAGGACACCGATCAAGGTAATGATTGCAATGGGTAACGAAGCGATAAGCGAATGGATGGACACGGAACTCAAGGAGGCATCCGGGCCAGACCATAACGACACACTGGAGCATGTCTCCCTCCTGTCCTCGGCTGTCTTGCGCGGGTATATCAAACGTTACAAGCTGACGGACTTTAAGACCGTGAAGTGGATCGGACAGGAATCCTTATTTGATATTGACTTCAAGGGTTTTCGCTTGCGCGGGAAGCGGGATGGGGAGTTTGAGGCTGGACGCTCCTTGTACCTCCTGGAGAACAAAACGAAAGGCCGGATCGACGAGGGGACCCTAACGGATAACCTTACATTTGACCTGCAGAACCTGATGTACCTGTTAAGTCTTTTCCTGGAGCAGCGCAAGGTCGTCACGAAGGTCAGGTATAACATTATCCGCAAGCCGCAAATCAAAGAGACGAAGGCCATAGCAGGAGCAGCGTATTACAAGCGCGTGGAAGAAGACGTGCTTTCCCGTCCGGAGTTTTACTTCGTTCGATGGGATTTAGTTTATACCAAGGCAGAACAGAAACAATTCCAGCGGGACCTCCATGCCATGCTCAAGGAATTTAAGCAATGGGTCGACGGGGACATTCCTACCTTTAAGAACGACAAGGCTTGTGTCGGACGGAAGTTTAACTGCGACTTCCTGACGGCTTGCGCCAGTAAGTCCACGGACTGTCTCCTCCAGCGCGATACCCTGTTCCCGGAATTAGAAACTAACTAAAAGGAGGACTGAATGAAGTTACCGGCAAAGAAGAAGAAACCGATCACGGACTTCGCCCGTTACACAGGACTGATATACGGACGGGAGAAGATAGGGAAGACGCTTACGCTTGCCAGTTTCCCAGAGACGCTGTTCCTGAGCACAGAGCCGGGGACCAAAGGACTGGAGATCTTTGAGATTCAGATTAAGAGATGGGAAGACATGCTCAAGGCGATCAACTTGCTTGAGAATGAGCCGAAGCGTTACAGGACCATCGCAATTGACACAGCGGATAACGCCTACGACATGGCGATGGATTATATTTGTAGGCGGGAGGGGATTCCTCATCCGGGGGAAAGCTCTTCGGGTAAGAAGGATTTTGGTAAATCCTGGAAGATGGTCAAGCAGGAGTTTATCAAATCTGTAAACCGGATTTTAAATACAAGAAGAGGGTTATGGTTCACAAGCCATAGCAGGGAAAGTGAAGTCAGTTCGCACAGCGGGGATCGGTGGGACAAGATCTATCCGAGCATGAGCGGTCAGGCCAGATCCGTCGTGGAAGCCCTTGTAGACTTTTTCTTTTACGCGGAATACATGAGAGACATCGAAGGGAATACAATCCGCGTTCTTCTTACACAAGGCGACGAGACGGTCTGGGCTGGAGCCAGGAAAACTGTCGGAGGTCATTTCCCCCCGATACTTCCAATCGTAGAGGAAGGAGGTTACGAGATACTATCGGAAGCGTTTCATGGACGGTACGAAGGGATCGACCCGAACAGCTTACGGACTGCCAGGGAAACATCCCTCCCAGCGGCAAAGGTAATGAAAGGAATGCGGGATGGAGAAGGCAAAGGTAAATCCCGCAAGGGCAAATCAACCAAAGGTACTTCCAAGAAAGGGAAGGCCAAACAATCCAAGAAAGGGAGATAGAACGTATGAGTTTTAAAAAGAAACTGGAAAAGATGCAGGGTGACTGGGACGATGCAAGCGACTCAGGGTTTGCGGAAGTCCCGGCGGGAACTTACTTGGCAAAGCTCCAGAACGTGGAGATGACGGAAGCCAAGACCAGCGATAACGTGCAGATTCACCGGGAGCATGTTATCGTGGACGGCGAGCAAGAAGAGAAGGTCATCCACGATTGGCAGGGTCTCGGACACAAAGTCGGTCTCTCCATAATCAAGGCATGGCTCAAGGTCATCGGCGTGGAGATACCCAAGAAGCTCTCCAAGCTGGAGAAGCTGTGCGAGGAGATCACGGAACAGGCGCCGATCGTAAAACTCCGCGTCACCACGCGCGAAGGATCCGACTTCCCGAACGTCAAGGTGTTAAGCCTGGAGGAAGACGACAGCGGATCCGGTGACGGGGACAGCGGCGATCTCGAGGTCGGTGACAAGGTAATTTACAAGGGCGAGGACGGCAAGGAATTCCCCGGCGAGGTCACGGAGCTTAACGCGGGGGACGACGAAGACCTGATAGGCGTCCACTTTGACGACGGGGACGATGGCAACATTGACCCGGACGACCTGACCAAAGTGGAGCCGGAAGGCGAGGACGAAGGCGGCGATGGTGAAGGCTTCTCCAAGGGCGACCGCGTGGTTTACAAGGACGGCGACGATGAGTTCCCCGGTGAGATTACCGAGGTCGGTGACGACGACACTTACAAGGTACACTTTGACGACGACGACGACGGGACCATAGACGCCGACGCCCTGACCGCCGAGGAGTCCAAAGGCAAAGGCAAAGGAAAAGGAAAAGGAAAAGGAAAAGCCAAGAAGGACGAGGAGAACAAACCCGAAACGGAGCTCTTGGACTTTTGCCAGTCCCAGGACATAGACGTGGACGACGACGACGACCGGGACGATGTCATTGCCAAGATCAACGAGAGTCGCTGGGACAAGAAGTTTCTTACCAAGGGCGAAGTCAAACGACTGGAAGGCATCGACGCTGAGTTCGTGGAAAAGAAGGCGTCCGGCAAAGGAGCAGCCAAAGGCAAGGGCGGAAAAGCCTCGGCGGGAAAAGGCAAGGCCAAAGGAGGAAAAGGCAAAGCCAAGAAGTAAAGCAGAAGCTTCTTGATGCATACAAGGTATTACTAGGATAAGGTGAGCTCCCCTGCGGGTTTCTCGTGGTTGAAGTATGGGTACTTTTTCTACCCTGCCGCTTCTCCACTTGCCATTCCCGCAAGGGAGCCGCCTCTTTAAGGAGCAAACATGGACATCACAAGTTTTGATACGGAGACCACGAGCCTGGATATCTACAGGGGAGCTAGGGTTTTCTCTTACTCAATATGCGATACGGACGGGCAGACAGGAGTGATGCGGCTGGATCATAAAGATAAATTCAAACGGGACGTAGCTCGTTGGTCCTTGCATGACGTAGTCAATAAGAACGATAGTATGCTCGCGATCCATAACGCGATCTTTGATATAGGAGCCTGCCGACAAAGCGGCATTCCCTTCCAGGATGGCAGGGCAATCGCAGATACTATGGTTATGAGCCATATCCTGCGGAGCAATGCTCGGAGCCATGCCTTGGACGAACTTGCCTGGGAACTTGGCGGATACGAGAAGGGACTGGACAAGGAAGTAAATAAGATTGCCAAGAAGGTAGGAGGATACAAGTACGTCCCCAAGCACATCATGGAGAAGTACCAGAGATTGGATGCTGAGCGATGTATGGCTTTGTATCTTACGTTATGGCCTAGGATACAGGCAGAGAGAGCACACCTTGAAAATTATAAAGTGGAGTTGGATATGATCTGGACGACGCTTCGCATGGTCGAGCGCGGAGTGTTACTCAAGCAGGACCGCGTCCTGGACTTGCTGTCTTGGCTTGACGAGGAATTGGAAATGGCAGTTAAGGAACTGGAGCACATCGCCGGTCGATATATAAACCCGGACAGTCCTCCACAGATTGCCAAGCTGCTCTATAAGGAAATTGGATTACCAATAATAAAAAGAACGGATACAGGATTACCAAGCACGGAGAAGGAAGTATTATTTGAGTTACATGCCGCACATCAGCATCCCGTCCTCCACTGCATTGCTAAGTTTAGGAGCTATTCAGGCGCGAGGAAAAGCCTACTCAATTATCTAGGATATGTTGACGAGAACAGTGTTATCCATCCAAACATTAGACCGACCGGAGCCAAGACAGGAAGACAATCCATAAGTCAACCGGCTCTGATGGGAGTAAGCAAAGAAGCCGTCTTACTTAACCCGTATCCAGTTCCCTCCAGGCAATGCTTCGGTCCTCGACCTGGGAATGTTTGGTTCTGCATAGACTATAAGGGAATCCAAGCCTTGCTCCTTGTAGGTCGCAGCGGGGATGAGGAAGGGATTAAGATATTTAAGAGCGGTAGATCCATGCACGATGTCGCGGCTTCCATCTTCTATGGTAACAGGTACAAGAACCAGAAGGACCCGGTTAAGAAGAAGCAACTTTATAACTCAGCGAAGAACGCAAACTTCGCCAAGCCCTTCGGAGCAGGGATGACCAAGATGCTGCGGACGCTTGGCTTGCCCAAGACCAAAGCAAGCCGAGTCAAAGCCTACGAAGCAAGGTTCCCGCGCTATTGCGGTCTGAATCGGGTTTTAAGAGATGAAGTAAAGGAAAGCGGATATATTACTACTACGCACGGACGGCAACTTTACATGCCAAAGAAAGACGCTTACATGGGAGCCAACTATTTCGCACAAGGTGAGGAGGCTTGCATTATGAAGCGGGCGGAGATCCGTGTGGACAATTACCTGGAAGGCGCGACTGGAGGAGAAGCCGGTTTGGTTTTTCCCATTCATGACGAGATCGTCATAGAATACCCGCGCAAGATGCTTCCGGATGCGCCGGAGGTTATAGGGCAAGTCTGTAAACTGATGACGGACTTCCCAGAGATAAACGTTCCATTAGGGGTGGATGTGAAAGTGGCGACGGTTGATTGGAGCAAGACAGAGGAGGTTAGTTATGATTAAGCGACAGGAAATTGTGGAAGAGATCTGCCAGGAGACCGGGCTTAAACGGAACAAGTCCTCTCCTCACTTTACCAAGCGGGAGTTGATGCACGTACTGGCTCACGTTCGGATGCTGCAGAAGCAGGTCAAGCGATTGGTAGGAGGAGGAGATGGATCTAATCAAGCAGTTCCCAAAGCTGAAAGGGTTCGACACACACGGAGTGGAGTTAACGGACAGGATAGCCGAGGGGGAGAAAGGTAAACAGGCCGTCGGCTCCTGTCCGTTTTGTGAGTACAAGAAAGCAAGATTCTTTATTAACGTTAAGACCAGGAACTGGGACTGTAAGATCTGCGGATTGAGTGGAGGCTTTGGTAAGTTTCTGGAGCTCGTTGCGGCTAAAAACATTCAGAACGCCAAAGGCCGACCGTTGCTAATACTAGCAAAAGATAGAGGCGTCACACCGAAAACCCTGCGACGATGGGAAGTAGGCTGGAATGGGAAGTTCTATACCATCCCAGTCCATGGTCCTAAATCCCTCCTGGATCTAAAACGGTATCGCATAGGCAAGAGGCTCGTCATAACTCCCGGCGGCAAGAACTGGATGACAGGGTATGAGCGCTTCCTGGATCGTAAGGTTAAAACCATCTATGTCATAGAGGGGGAATGGGATGGGATGGTATGGGATGAGATCCTGCGGAAGCTACACAAGGACGGGACGGTCATTAGCGTTCCCGCGAGTATCTTTAAGGCTGAATGGAACCAAGGCTTCCAGGGTAAGGACGTTCGGCTTATTTATGATAACGATGAGGCAGGAGAGAAGGGCGAAGCAAGAGCTTTTGAAAACATCCAGCATATCGCCCGGTCATTGCAGACCGTAAGATGGCCGGTCGGTCTGCCTGAGACGTATGACTTGCGGGATCTGTTTAAAGATAAGGACGGGGACCATCAGCGTACCTATGTCACGATCAATAAGTTGTTTAATGACCGTCCCCGGCAAGAAGCCAAGGAGCCAAAGGGTAAGCCGAAGGGCAAGCTGAAAGGGAAGGGTTTAAAGCAGGAGATCGTGACAGAGCGATACCGGAAGTGGATGTACTTGCCAGACCCGACCGTCCTGGATATATTGTTTGGAACCATCTTGGGGAACAGATTACCTGGAGAACCTATCTGGCTCTTCCTAATGGCTCCACCATCTGGAGGGAAAAGTGAACTGCTGATGTCCATGTCCAAGGCTCCGCTCATATTCCCCATGACCAGCCTCACACCTCACGCGCTTATCAGTGGAGCTAACTTTACAGGAGGCGGCGATCCCAGCCTGATACCCAAGCTGGACGGAAAGGTATTAGTGATAAAAGATTTTACGGCAATCCTTAATATGAATCCAACTAACCGGGATGAGATCTTTGGTATTCTGCGGGATGCTTACGATGGCTCTATTGTAAAGCCGTTTGGCAATAACGTCCTCAGGGTTTACGAATCCACGTTTGGCATGGTCGCAGGAGTTACTCCAGCCATAGAAGCCTTCCAGCGTGTACACGCTTCCCTCGGAGAAAGGTTCGTGCGCTTCCGGATGCAGGGCTTTAAAGGTATTTCGGAACAGGATGTAATCCTACGAGCCTTGAGCAATATAAACCAAGAGGATGATATGCGAGGCGACCTGCAAGGTATAGCGGACAAGGTACTGGAGCGGGAGATAAACGCAAGAGACGCTCTAGGTATAGACAAGCATATGGCGCGACGGATTGCAGGTCTGGCGCAATGGGTATCCAGCATGAGAGCAATCGTGGTCAGGGAGAAGTACACGAACGAGGTCATGTATAAACCATTCAAGGAGATAGGGACTAGGCTCGCCAAACAGTTCGGCAAGTTAGCTCAAGGGATTGGGTTTTACAGGCAGATAGACAAACTAGGTGAGGACGAGTATAGGATCCTAGTTAAAGTCGCGCGGGATACGGCTCCGGACCGCGTGGAGGATATCGTACGGAACTTGTCCATTCAGCCAAATAAGAGCAAGTACCTTTCAACGAAGGACATAGCAAACCTGACCAGGATGCCGGACGGGACTACTCGTACTCTCCTCCAGGATTTAACCCTGCTAAGAGTAACGCAGAAGGACGCGCACTCTGGTCACGCTGGACGATGGAGACTAAGTCCCCAGATGGTTAAACTGATGAAGCCTTTGGGTATTTATGACGATGAGGTACGCAAGAGAAAAGCTAAAAGGAGGAAGACATGAGTTTTCTAGCGTTAGATGCTGCAGAGAAATTAGAAAAGTTCTATAGAGCTCTTCATGGAATACATATGGGATGTCCTACATGTGGATCTCGTGGTAAACTAGATACTCTTTCTGAAGAGATTGCTGAGTTTAAAGATTCTATCTGGTGGAATCCAACTCTGGAACAATGGGAATGTTCTGATTGTTATTTAAAATAAAAGGAGGAAACGATGAGCAAGAGTAAGAAGGGCGGAAAGAAGGCCAAGATTTTAAAGATGACGTTCGTGGAAAGGTTCCCGCTGAAAGACATGATCGACTGGGACAAGAACCCGCGTATTAATGATGAAGCTGCCAAGCAGCTTTCCAAGTTAATCAGCGCGGGCGGATACGTGGACCCGGTGATACTATCTCTGGACGATAACATAGTCCGAGCCGGTCATACCCGTAAGAAGGCTGCGATCATGGCTGGACTAACTGAGATCCCGGCTATGATCGTGGAGTTTGCAAGCAAGGAAGACGCGGAAATGTTCGCTGTCGCTAATAACAAGGCGGACGAGTGGTCGGCATGGGACGAGGACCTGCTTGCGGAGTTCTTTGAGCATAGCTCCGGGGATACACGCAAGGCATCCAGGATGACCGGGTTTACCCAGACGGAGATAGAAGGACTGGAGACTCCGGCTGCCAGTTTCGCCAGTGATAGCTTTCGGGAGATGGCGGAAAAGTTTGAGCGTGATAACCCGCACGAAGAAGGGAAGCCGCTTTGGGTTTGGTTCCTTGTACCAAGTCAGGACGAGATGGAGTTCCTCAGAGAGGAATACATTCTGGTTGATGGTGAAACAGGCAAGAACAAGGCCAAGGAACTGGACTGGAATAAACTTTTGAATAACTTGGGCTACAAGCCGCGCAAGGATAAAGGCAAGGCTAAGGTCCCGAAACTGGTCCAAAAGTTCTTTACGTGACGATACAGGACGAATTTAGGAGGATATTTGCTATGGGTAAAGGTAAGGTTTACAAGGGCGGACAGGTGTTAGGCTGCGGAGGCTGCTCCCAGCGAGGATGCGAGCATGGCGAATACTGTGACCCGTTTAAAGGGAAGCTGAGGGATTACAATGGCATTCGCTTCACTGCCGACGGGTTTGATTGTGCTTTGCCGGTCGCGATAGACGGTCACAGCGCGTGTTCCTATCGCTGCCAGTATTGCTTCGCGAACTACTTGGCTCGGGATCCCCATCGTAAGTCGGGTCAGTCCAGCTACAAGGTAGGACAGTTCCGCCTCCGTAAGCTGGAACGGATGCTGGATGGCGGGGACGGGGATAAGATCCTGACCAAGTTTTTCAACGCCTTGGAGACGGTCGGCGGACCAGAGACGCCACGATGCCCGGTCCAGGTCGGTGCGCTTGGAGATCCGTTTGACAGGATAGAGCGGCATCAGGGATGGACGCTGGATGCTATGAAGCTGTTTGAGAAGTACGAGCAGCCGACAAGGTTCAGCACGAAGGGAGGCGACCTACTCACGACCAAGAAATACCTGAAAGCGTTTAGCAGTCACCCGGAGTTGTATTGGATTGCGTTCAGCATTATCAGCGCCAACGAAATGCTTCTCTCCAGGATAGACAAGGACGCTCCCGGCTTCCGAGAACGGATAAAGGCTATGAACGCATTATCCAAGCTAGGCGTCCAGACCAGTTTACGTTTCCGTCCAATCATACCTGGGATTAGTGATCCTTCGTGGAGAAGGCTTCTGGACTACTCGGCTGATGCAGGATGTCGGGCAGTGAGCATGGAGTTTGCTTTCGTACCTGGAGCCATGCCGGACCACGTTAAGAAAATGTGGAAGGAGATAGAGCAGATAGCCGGATGGCCGATGGTTAAGTGGTACAAAGAGACGACGAGCGTATTTGGCTCCTGCTTGCGTAGTTCACGCGCTTGGAAGGAAGACCTTACCTTTGCTATAAGGGAACACACACACAAGCTCGGCATGACGTTTGCTATCAGCGATCCTCACTGGAAGGAGTTAAACGATTACGGATGTTGCTGCGGTATCCCTCCGGACGATCCGGTCTTCGGAGGATGGCAGCGCAAGCAAGCCACGAACGCGGTCCTCCTAGCAAAGCAGGGCGAACGTGTCAGTGCAGAGGATGGGATACCTGATTGGGCTTGGGAAACCAAGTTGGACGAGATGGTATGTATTTCCGGTCCGAGTAATGCCTTCCAGCGTGGATATAAAACATGGGGAGACA
>Ga0114925_10000143_pt1 | contig 26667 bp, 31 predicted proteins | sample SumtaG_2_FD_87287 | JGI IMG/M metagenome (GOLD analysis project Ga0114925, IMG submission 87287) | Deep subsurface microbial communities from Indian Ocean to uncover new lineages of life (NeLLi) - Sumatra_00607 metaG | ecosystem: Environmental > Aquatic > Marine > Oceanic > Sediment | place... | reverse complement strand
CGGACGCGGCGGTGGACGCGGCGGCGGACGCGGCGGTGGACGCGGCGGCGGACGCGGCGGTGGACGCGGCGGCGGACGCGGCGGTGGAGGACGCGCCGGCGGGCGGGGCGGGGGAATGGGCGGCTCCTGACCGACGGCGGGGCGCTTTTAGGCGGCTATAAAATCTCTGGCTATATTAAACATGACTGCTCATTCGAAATTACTGTTCAGCGTTGTGGCAGCGGCCACTCTTCTTATAATGCTTCGTCTCGAGTTCCCCGCGGCCGCGCGGCTGCACGACCAGCTCCCGCTCGCGCACCATATGGCCCCCCATGTGGCCCATGCCGGGAGCCACCGGGCGGCTGTGGCCCACGCGCCTGCTCAGAACGTTGCCTATTTAGGGCCAGCTGCGGGAGGCACGCCCGCCGTCAGGCGTGTGATGGCGGAGACTGGTGCCACTGTCGCGGTGCCCGGGCAGCAGGTCGAGCGACGAGAAGGAGAAGGACACCTTCACCCAGGCTGGAGCCAAGGACACGCGCGCCGAATCGCGGCCGAAGATCGTGGACCCGCGCCGAGACTCGGCCCCGACGCCTACATTTTCCCGGTGGTGGCGGGCGGAACCGCGCCTGGCGCGGTCGTCGCGGGCGGCGCGGGCGGTGGTGGTGGTGGTCATGGTCAGGTGCAAACCTGGGCGCCTAGCCAAGAGGCTCCAGAAAGCAAACGGACCTCGGACGTGGTCCTCAGGGCAAATATCCACAACCACGACGGCTATCGACCCAGACCTCCGCATCACGCCCACACCAACGGCTTCCTGCGCAGAAGAGGCCATCGGTGATGGGTTAGATAGATTCCTGTAAGCAGCAAGATGCCAGCAATGTACGCTTTTTCGGCCGCTGTCTTTGGCACCAAAGACAGCTTCTCATATTGGACATACCTCACGAAGCTAACGAAAAGTGCGCTCAAAAACAGCACAGCGTTTATATCGCCGGCGCGCTGCCGACTAACCTGGACGCCGAACGGCTTCAGGACCCGGTTAAGGGCGGGTGCAAAGAAAGCAGGCGCACCCTCTTCCTCTGCCGTCCCGGGCCGCCAAGTCCCGCGAAGCTTCGCCTCCAAGGCCGTAAGGGAGCACTGGCGGTCGTGGTCGTGCCAATCCATCATGATCAAGGGTATCAGGACTACGTTGTACTTGAGCCACGGGCCGCTTTTATAAAAAAAAGCAAGGAAAACAGGGACAAAGAGGAGGATATGTAGTACATAGAGGGCATCCGCGAGGAGAGTCTTCATACACTAGGCCCAGAAAATTGAGGCAAGTTCTCATCTGCCGGTCTGGGCAGAAAAGAAACAAAAAAATGAATCAGAAACAGAAGAATGAGATACGCAACAAACTGCGGATTGGGACGCATATCCCGAAATCGGGAAAATTCTTGCAGTCACTGCGCGCCTTCTACGAAATTCGACGAAACGCCGGCCGCCCTAGCCAAATATTTAGCGGTGCTGCGCAGTTCTGGCGCCGGCCGAAGGTCGACACGTTCGACCTCGCACAGACAAAATCCTATCTGGAGGCAGCAGACCTAAAGGTCTTCATACACTCAATCTACCTCATAAACATGGGAATTGCACCCACAGCCTTTCAGGAAAAGGCGTTCGACTGCCTCAAGTGGGAGCTCGAAGCGGGTGTGCTCGCTGGCTTCAAAGGAGTAGTTGTCCACTGCGGAAAATCGCTCAAACTGGAGCCAACGGAGGCCCTAGAGAACATGTATGCAAATATGCGCGCGATGTTGCCTTATATTGATAAGAGCTGTCCGCTTCTCCTTGAGACGTCGGCCGGGCAAGGAACCGAATTGTGCCATGAGTACGAGCAACTCCGGGACTTTTACTCAGCCTTCAGCGACGAAGAAAGAGAGAAGATCCGGATCTGCATCGATACGTGCCATGTGTTCGCCGCTGGCCATGACCCTCTCGAGTTTATTGCAAACTGGGAAGCAGACTTTCCGGGCACGATCGCGCTCATTCACTTCAATGACTCTGCCGAGCCGTGCGGGCAGCGTAAAGATCGGCATGCGCGTCCGGGGCAGGGATACATCGGCCTCGCCAAGCTGACTGCGGTGGCAAAGTGGAGTTTACAAAACGGCCTTGTGCCACTTGTAATGGAATAGACTGAGTAGAAGATACTTAAAAAAAAAAATATCTGTATCCTATAGATGCAGATTTTTGTCAAAACTCTCACAGGCAAAACGATCACCCTTGACGTCGAGCCTAGCGACACGATTGAGAACGTGAAGACCAAGATCCAGGACAAAGAGGGTATTCCCCCTGACCAACAGCGTTTGATCTTCGCTGGAAAGCAGCTCGAGGATGGCCGCACACTGTCCGACTACAATATCCAGAAGGAAGCAACTCTCCATCTGGTATTGCGTTTACGCGGAGGCAACTAAGAACACCCGAATATGCGATTCATATTATCTGCCTCAAGCTTCTGGGGCTCACGCAAGAGTATACGATCGATCAAGGAGTCGTTTCGGAGGCGCAAGCTATAGTTATGCTGAGCACTAGACCTCCCCACGCGCCCGAAGGCCTGGATTGTTTTTTCTTGCGTTAGGTCCCCCAAGTCCTTCCCTACGTATCCGTGACAGAACTGGTAGTTGGTCCCGTATATATAGTCGGTGGATGCAATGATAAGATAAAGCTTCTGCGACTGGGCTAGCCCCCTCATAATTGCTGTATAGTCGACGCATTCGTGGTCCGCGAATACGCCGATTCCCATCATCAGCAATATCTTCCACATAGGGTCCACGTCCAGCAGCATGATCTTCTCGATGGTACCGTCATCGATCGAGGAGGCGAACGCTTCCTTTGCCTCCTCATGGCCCCATACTCGCTTGTGCTCCCGGCTGTTCGGGATATAACGCCCTTCTAATTGGATCTTCCTGACGGCCGCTCGGCGGCTTTCGAGTCGCATCCTTATCTCGACCAAGCGCGGGTCGCGACTCTGCTCCTTCTTGCTCCTCTCGGGCTTGCCCGACCTCGCCGAGCCCTTACGCCGATCACCTTGTGCTTCGTCGTCCTGATTCTTGACGAGATCGTGCTCTAGCGAAGCGATCATGGCCCGCAGTTTATCGTTGAAGTGAATATCCTTCAATATCTTGGCCAAGGTGTCCTTGGGAATCTTGGCCGTTCGGAAGCAGAACTTGGCCACCGTCTTGGTGTTGTCCACGAGGAATATCGTAGGGCCACCAGTGAGAGTGTGTGCGTCCTTGGTCGCCACGTAGATGTTTGACGCATGATACGGTCGACGCGTTTCGCGAAAATGCTCAAACACATCCTTGTAGCTCTTTCGCAACCCTCTAAGCAGCTTTAGGTAGTACCGTTTCACGTTCACCGCAGTAATGTCCCTCACATTGTCAAAGTAGTTGTCGACTCTGTATCTTTCCGGCAACCGGTTTTCTGCGTTGAGATAACCTATCAAACGGGTGATCTCGCCGAGATCGAAGTGCCGCAGCAGCGTCTGATATTGGTCAATGTGGTCGAGCGATTCACAGAGCCGCTCATAGTCTGCATAGACGAGATGCGGGAGCACCACGAATCCCTGCGTGTCTATGATGGGAATTGTCTTCGAGCAGTCGTGACTGACGATGCTGTGGATATCTGCGCCGGGGAAGCTGCCCGCGAAGCTTAGTATGCACGGCGTAATTTCCTCGCGTGACGGGAGGGTCGCGGAGGAAAGGATGACGTTAGGGATCTCATTCTCCGCCCAGTTGCGCCTGAGTATGTCATGGTACGGGTGACTCTGGTAGTCCAGTGTAATGGTTGGTTCATCCCAGTACCAGATGAGCCGCTCAGGCGCGTTGAAGGCGAGCATATAGCGCATTGCTGGCAGGTATGATTGGATATCCGAGATTACGATCTCGACGTCGTCACCCACGCTGTTGTCTACCCGGAAGATCCCCCCTGTTCGCCGATTTCTCTGATAGTCCTTGGCTGCGAAGTAGTGCAGTCTGATACCGCCTGGGTCACTGCAACCGAAAGCTACGGCGATCTTAATATGCAGCGATATGCAAGCCTTGGCCAGCTGCATTCCGACATGCTTGGCGGCGCAGACGAATATCAGTCGGTGCCCTTTCACTAAGCCGACCGGAGATACCGTCTTCCCTGTACCTGTCGGCGCCTGGTAGAGCACTAGTTTGGGGCCTGCGCCCTTGCAGATGGTGAAAAGCTCCTTCTGATGCCCGTACAGCTGGATGTCCTTGTGGCGCGCAAGGTCACGGTTTCTCTCCATAAATTCGTAAGAGTTCCCGATGAGCTCCGCCTTATCCAACCTAGGTGCAAAGTGCTTCGTCACAGCGGACATATACAGCTTTATATGGCTGTTAACCTCTGCAACATGGTATTGAAGGAGCTGGACAAGGGTGTAGAAGTGGTAGTTCGAGCGGTGCCCGCGCATGCCTTCCTTCAAGAAGGCCTTGAGATGAGCTATGAGTGTGAACTCAAATATAGTGTCCTTCATCTTCACCAGCTTTTTGTCCGAATTGGCGATGCGGATTAAGGTTGCCTTCTTCAACTTCCGCTTTTTCTTCCCCTTGGGCTTGACAACCGGCGGTGGAGGACACCCACGTCGCCCCGCAAGGGCCTCTAGCGGCTTTCGAAAATACATAGTGTAAAAGTGGTCGTGATATAATCCGAGGTCGCCAGTGAGCCGCATGAAACCCGCAAGACTGAGAGTTTTGTTGTGCCTTTCGTTAACGTTCTCATAGCCAGAGTTCACCAGCTTTAGGATTTCAAGCTCTTCACCCGGTACAGGGACCTCTAGGGCGTCCCATTCTTCGGCAGTGAGTTTCACTTGTCGTAAATCCATCCTTTTTTCCTTTGTCGTTAGAGAGATGAGAACCCTCTCAGTCAATTTACTATATGCTACGGAAGCCTGTGGCTCCTCGAATCGGGCTTAGAGGCAACTGGACAAAGTTCCCGTAGCAATGGCAGCTAATCAGGATGCGCTCGTATTTTGCGTGGACGGCAATGTTGGGTCAGGGAAGACGGTGCTCGTGAACCTCCTCAAGGAGGGGATCAAAGGTATAGGCCGCCGCTACAATATTGTGTATTTGCAAGAGCCAGTTGAGGAATGGAGGCGTGTGAAAGACGCTAACGGAGTGACTATGCTTGAGAAGTTCTACAAGAACCAAGAGCGATATGCTTTCCCCTTCCAGATGATGGCTTTCGTGTCCCGGATATCTCAACTGCGGAGAGCGGTCCAGCAGAATCCGGGGGCAATCATTATCACTGAGCGCTCCGTATATACAGATAGGCACGTGTTTGCCAAGATGTTGTACGACGACTCCAAAATAGAAGAGGTAAACTACAAAGTTTACCTCGACTGGTTTGACAGCTTCACTGTAGGGCTGAAGCTCGCAGGAATTATTTACCTGAAGACCACGCCCGAGACATGTCTCGGGCGTATCCGCAAAAGGGCACGTCCGGGGGAGAATATTAGTCGCATCTATTCGGAGAGGTGCCACGCCTATCACGAGCGCTGGATCGCCCAGTCGGAGCGTGTCCTTGTACTGGATGGAAACAGGGAGTTTGAACCACAGCTTCCTTGCGACTGGGAGCAACGTGTCGTCGAGTTCGTGAAGCAGACGAAAGGCTTCTGGTGCCAGAACAATTCGCCTGTTAAGGGCTTCGTGGCACTTCACAATGCGTCGTTCTGCTAGCCGCGGGCGCACAGAGCTGGCCGAGTCTGGAGGCGGCGGGCAGGGCGGAACTTAAGAATGTCCAGCTCCTCGGTTGTGGTCGGGAAGGACTCCTTCCCGTAGACGTCCTGTAACAATAGCCACTCGAACAGGCCGCCTGGGTAAACATAGACGCTCTGAAAGCCGAGTGCGAGCAGCTGTTCATACTTCCTAAAGACGCTGTCATCATTCGCATTCCGCCCATACACCACTATGTTCGCCGTGCCGGAGCCGATAAGTCCATTTACGACTTCCGTTTCACGACTGACCTGCACGGTCCCGGGTATCAGGCACCCTTGTTGATCGGCCGGTAAGGTGCTAATTATGGTATGCGTGCCCCCGACTACTGCACTCTGCATATCTTCGAAACCGACCTTCCGCGCCGGTTCTTGGTTTCCCATCAGCCATTTGAGCATAATTAATCTAGCGAAACTTATCTCTATTATTAAATGCAGACTTGAGATTATGCATTTAATCTGCGCACGCGGCTTTTAGTCGAACTTCACAGTAATACGGACCTCTTCCTTCTTGATACTCTTTGTAGCCGACACCGAGAGCTCTTGCCGCCTCTTCCTGGTTTGGGACTTTTTGCCTTTATCTCTCCTGTACTTGGCAGTACTGTTCCGGCAGTTCATATCTCTCTCGATAGCGTCGAAGTTTCTGCGGATGTAGCCCAGAATCCCGTTCTCGAGGCCCCACCGGAAGAAATTTAACTGGCCGATGGTGGTCTGGATGCACGTGCCGTCGCCGTAGGGGATAGCGATGCGCTCCCAACGGCAGAATGGATCGAATCTCTTCTTCGAGTAGGCTTTGAGATTGAGCTTATAGCTCTCATATACCTTGAAGCGCCGTTTCGTGCTCCGCGTCTCGGCCTCATAGACTACGAAGTGCTTCTTGCTATAGTTCGTGACGAACCAATCAATCAGTCTCAGAGACATTGGATCCTCGCCGTTAATGATCGGAAGAATCTTCTCGAGGTTACCATCCTTCTTGTAGAACTTTATGAGGTTCCTGAGAACCAGATCATTCTGTGTAGCATACCTAGACATATAGCCTTAATCACGTCGGCGACTTTAAATACTTATCCCTCCTCTTTTATATTGCTATCTCTTGGTCTGAGGAACGTGTCCTGGACCTGGAGATCGCGGAGGTAGTCGCGCCCTAACAGGTACGGGTTCATTGCTGTCCTGATGACCATAGGTCTTAAGGATATCCGCTCGTTGCACACCTGCCTACGGTCTGAGACGCCGTCGCGCGGAACCGTGTCCGAGAGACGGTCGCAGTCCACCTCCGCTGGTGGCAGAATCGCGCTGCTCTGCACCTTCACGCTCCTCTCACTGGGCGCGACCCTTTCCCCGTCTGGGGGCACCTTATCTGCAGGGGCGACGACCTCCCTTTTCGACCTCTGGGCCCTGCGGCCATCATTGCTTCTCCATTTCCAATGGCACAGCGCGCCCAAGTCCTCTTCCATTATAGAGAATCCCACATTTAATTTTTCTTTATAATCCTCATTCTCTTTGTGAATAAGAACTTCTTATCATCGGTGCAACGCCGCTGCAAATTGCAGCCTAGGCAGGCGATTACGGTGTTTGATGAGCTGTGCCCCACAGCGTTGTCGATTCTGTCCAGCGTCCACTGCCGGGCGTCACGGCGGTCGCTGTATAGGAGAAGCATACACGCCTTGCAGTAGTGACAGCGTAGCTTTGAGAGCACCAACTTTTCCAGAACTTGCTCATAGGTCACGAAATCGGAAGCGGAGAATAGCGACTTCCGTTTGTCCTGAGACCGATAGCCACCTATCTTGCCGCGGATCTCACCTGCCAACTCAGCGCCGCCTGCCATAGGGCAGCCCAGGTAAAGCTGGTTGACCAACGCCACCTGCTTTTCCTCCTCGTCTAGATTCTCTTTATACTCGAGACGGAGCGCGGCGGCGCGTTTCGTGGTCTTCTCTCGGATAACGATGGTCCTGTCCATATCTATAATACATAGTGATTATCATAGAAGACTAAACTACATAGACTCGTGGTGACATGTCTGTACAATGGCTAACGAAGAATGTCTTGAGTTGAAAAACATAAAATATCAGACAATGCTTTTAAGTGGGAAATCTAACCTTGTATCCACGCAAGTTGACTCGGTCAATATCGATATGATCCTAGAAAAGGAGAAAGAAACCAATAAGGGGCGGCCGTGGAGCAAACTTGGGAAGGCAGCGAAGACGCGCAAGCTGGCTGAATATGCGGGCCGCTACGCCGAGGAGCACGGCCTCACCCAGAAAAGGAAAGAGGAACTGCGTCAATACCTCCACCGTAGCCTCGGAAGGAAGAAACTGAATCGCGTCAAAGATGTCGTCTACGACAAGGTCGCTCGGAGGATAAAGGACATCCCTGGCCTCACCTTTAGCAAGCTTAAAAGCAAGTTCACACTGAAGCGGACAGATAAAAAGAATTCGACGTTAAAGGGGCTAGCGCCGCGGCGCGGCCGGGATGGGCGAAAAGCTAAAATTGATATTCATTTAGAAGTAGGCGAACAGACTTAGATAGCATGTCTGGCTTATGCCTGGGCGACCTTCCTCCGTTACATGACCTCAGCGATACCCTCCAGCCTCCGCCGCGCTACGAAGAGAAGGACCTTGAAGAGCTGCGTGAAAGCATCCAACTTATCATAGCCGACTTCGTCGGAAGCAATGTCCGGGAGTATATGCACTCAGACTTCGAAGCACGTATCGCCGAGCACACTAGAGGGCCTCTCGCCATCCTCTATGAGCATGCATTCGAAACTTTCAAGGACATAAATATTGACGACTTCATCTCCGAAGGAATCTATATATACACGTCGCTCGTCGGCCTGCCGCGCTCGACAGATACTACTGACATAGCCTCACGGAGAAGCAAAAGGGAAATCGGACGACAGATAAAGGCTCTTAGGGAAACCCCCCAGCCCGCACAGAAAACGTCAGAGTGGTTCGAGTTCAGGTGGAACCGCCTTACGGCCAGCTCGGCGTGGAAAGCACTTGACACACAGAGCAGTAAGAACCAACTCATTCTCTCCAAATGTCAGCCCATTGACAAACGGAAGTATTCGCGAGTAAATATCGGGTCGGCGACACACCACGGGCAGAAGTATGAGGATTTGTCGAAGGCTATATATGAGGACACCTACAACACTGTGGTCGAAGAGTTCGGCTGCATACCTGACGCGGAATGCCCTTTCTTGGCGGCTTCGCCGGACGGGATTAACACACGTCGTGAAAACCCACGCTTTGGGCGCCTCCTGGAGATAAAGAACCCCGTCAGCAGAGAAATCACTGGCTGCCCCAAGAAGGAATACTGGGTGCAGATGCAGATGCAAATGCACGTCCTGCAGCTCCATGAGTGTGACTTCTTGGAGACATCCTTCAAGGAGTATGCAACGGAGGATGAGTTTCGGAAGGACGGTACCTTCACGCGCACTGCCGGCGGGAAGCGTAAGGGGATAATCGCATGTTTCAGCGCGCGTGCATCCCCTGTATACAAATACCCACCTCTCGGACTCCAGGAGAAGCAATTCGAACAGTGGCTGGGAAACGTGATAGACAGTTCGCCAGAACTGACATGGGTTCAGAACAGCTACTGGCATCTCGACAAACTCTCTTGTGTGCTCGTGCCCTACAATGCGCCATGGATGGAATGTATCTTTCCCGAGCTCAAAGAGCTGTGGGATATAGTTCTTAAGGAACGGGATACTGGCTACGAACACCGTCGACCTAAGAGGCAGAGGAGGAGGCGCGCGCCGGTCGAATCACAGGAACCACCACAGGGCAATGTTGTGATAAAAGTAAGAACAGAGTCTTTCGAGGTCAGCTAGCCTCACTTGGTGCAATAGAAGTTCACTCTCGGACAACCTTTGTCGGGGGCACGAACCCGCGGCACATCTATCTTCTTCCGGCCGTAGAGACCACCGCACATCTCGGACGGCGTCGCCCAGCCGTTGCAAGGTGTGGGCCAATAGCGCTTGTTATTCGTAGTCTGGGCATAAGAGCCCACCTCGTATACGGGATACAAGGGCCATGCTTGAGCTGCTCCCCAGTTCGAGACGCCCGGCCTTTTCTGTTCCGGGTAGTCGCCGACTAAGAGACCCTTCGTATCCGAGATGGGATACGCGCCAGGAGACAAGAATGTCTCTTTATAGCCGCCCAATATAGTCAGGATTCCTAAAATGCCCATCCCAAAAAGTATGCAGTTGAGAGCAGATCCCTTCTTCATCCTATAGATAATAAACACATTTTATTTATCCCTCGGACCATAACATTCATCGCCAACGATTTAGAACGAATGGCCATTATACTAATACCGATGAGTGAAGACTGTGTGATTAAGAGGAATGGAAAACGGGAGCCATTCTCTTTCGACAAGATATTGGGCCGTGTGCGCGCCCTGGTCCAGCCTGGCCTCAGCGTAAACTGTGGCGCCCTCGTCCAGAAGATCATTGCGCGCCTCCACGACAATATCCGTACGGACCAGATCGACGAGCTGATGTCGCAGCAGTGCGCGTCCCTAATCACCACACACCCGGACTACGGAGTGCTGGCAAGCAGGATACTGGTGTCCAACCACCACAAACGGACGCCGTCCACATTCCAGGCCGCCGTCGATGCCCTATACGGGTTCAAAGACGTCCACGGCGTTGGGCATCCGCTTGTGGACAATGCACTCTATCACCTGGCCTCAGAAAAGCACGAGACGATTGAGGCAATGATCGACTATGACCGCGATTTTGACCTCGACTACTTTGGGTTTAAGACGCTGGAGCGTGCCTACTTGATGCGTATCGGCGACACTATCGTCGAGAGGCCTCAACATATGTGGATGCGTGTTGCACTGGCCATACATGGCGACGATATGGCCGCCGTCAAAGAGACATATGACTATATGAGTCGCCTTCTCTTCACGCACGCCACCCCCACACTTTTCAATGCCGGGACACCGAGACCGCAACTAAGCTCTTGTTACCTTATAGCCATGGAAGACGACAGTATAGACGGAATATACAGCACGCTGACGGACTGCGCCAAGATCTCGAAGTGGGCCGGGGGCATCGGGCTCCATATCCACAACATCCGTGCACAGGGGAGCCATATCAGGGGTACAAACGGCACGAGTAATGGAATAACGCCCATGCTGCGTGTCTTTAACGACACAGCGCGCTACGTCGACCAGGGGGGTGGCAAACGCAACGGGAGCTTCGCTGTCTACATCGAGCCGTGGCACGGGGACATCGAGCAGTTCCTCGAGATGAAAAAGAACCACGGCGACGAGAATGCTCGGGCACGCGATCTGTTCTATGCCCTCTGGATTCCTGACCTTTTTATGAGACGTGTTAAGCAGGGCGGGCAGTGGACGCTGATGTGCCCTGATCAGTGCCCCGGACTGAGCGACGTATATGGCGCTGAGTTTGATCGCCTCTACGAAGGCTACGAAACGGAAGGACGTGGTATTAAGACCGTCGAGGCGCGCCAGTTGTGGTTCCGGATACTCGACAGCCAGATAGAGACGGGCACGCCCTATATGCTCTACAAGGATGCGTGCAACCGGAAATCCAACCAGATGAACCTTGGAACGATCAAGAGTTCCAATCTCTGCACTGAGATCGTCGAGTACAGCGACAAGGACCAGACCGCGGTATGCAATTTGGCTAGTGTCGCGCTCTCAAAGTTTGCGCGGGACGACGGCACCTTCGACCATGCGGGGTTACACGCTGTCGTCAAGGTGATGGTGTCCAACTTAAACAAAGTCATCGATGCCAATTTTTATCCGACAGATAAAACGCGAAGGTCAAATCTTCTCCACCGCCCCGTTGGCCTAGGCGTGCAAGGGCTCGCCGACGCCTTTGCGATTATGGGTGTGGCCTTCCATAGCGATGAGGCCAAGAGGGTGAATACGGATATTTTCGAGACCATATATCACGCGGCCCTTGAGAGGAGCAACGAGATAGCTTGCTGTCGAAATCCGCTCATGGCCGAGCTTCAGCGCACCCACAAGGAGGTGTGGCGGTTTTGCGCTCCCGGTCCGGCGGCCCGCTCGGCCTCCGTTGCTTCGGGAGACCCGCGTAAGCCAGGGGCACGATCTCTCACTCCCTCCGAGTTCGAGGAATCCTGCAGTGGCCGAGATCGCGTGCATAGCTGCCTGAGCGCGTGTCGACCAGTGCGAGCCGAGATTCTGAACCTCCCCCCACACCTGGCAGGCTCCTATAGCAGCTTTTGCGGTTCGCCGGCTGACAAGGGGCTTTTGCAGTTCGACCTGTGGGGTGTCGAGCCTAGCGAGCGATACAACTGGCCCCTGCTGCGGAGAAAGATACGTTGCACGGGTCTCAGGAATTCCCTCCTCGTGGCACCTATGCCGACGGCCTCAACTAGTCAAATCTTGGGGAACAATGAGTGCATCGAGCCCTTCACCAGCAACATTTATGTGCGCAGGACTATAGCTGGCGAGTACGTCGTCATCAACAGGCATCTGTTCAAGGAGCTTATTACTGCAGGCCTGTGGAATGAGAGCGTCAAAAACAGCATCGTCGCGAATGGGGGTTCAGTCCAACAACTGGAACAGCTCCCGCAAGCGCTCAGGGATAAGTACAAAACTGTATGGGAGATCCCTATGAAGCACCTCCTAGAGATGGCGCGCGACCGTGGCGCTTTCGTTTGCCAAAGCCAGAGCCTCAACTTGTGGATGGCCCGGCCAAGCTACAATAAACTAACGGCTATGCACTTTTTTGGCTGGGAGGCTGGACTCAAGACCGGGTTGTACTACCTCCGAACGCGGGCCAAAGCAGCACCGCAGCAGTTCACCGTTCCGCCCAAACAAAAACAAGATAAGGAACCGCCAGAATGCATTGCCTGTGGCTCATAGGCGATTTACCGATGCCGCCCATTTTGTTCGGAATTTTTCGTTTATGTCCACAGGGTCCACACCTAGTGTCATCTTGCAGAAGCAACGAAAGCAAACGAGAACATCTATAAGAGAATCGTGCAAGTTCTCCGGCGCTTTGCCAAATAGTTCGTTATGCAGCTCCGAGAGTCGCGGAAACTTGGAGATTGTCCGACCGTTCCTCTTACTCACCATCGTCAGTCCGCACAACGGTTCGCCGTACTTCATCGTGCAGAATTGTAGCTTGAGCCCCTCGGCGAACATATCAGGCAGGCCGCTCCGCAGCGACTCCACGCGGATCATCGTTTTATCGAAATCTATATTGTGAGCCACAATATAGGTACATAGTTTCATATCCTCTGCCAGAGCAGTCAGGATGGGATATATATCTTTCCCGTCGTTCCTCATTCTCTCGGTGCTAATGCCATGTATAGCCGTACTTTCCGGGGGGACACTTTTCCCCTCTGGGAGGCGGATGAGGTGGTCATTGCACGATAGTAGCTCGTTCTGACTTAGGTCGAAGAGAAGCCAGCTCAGCTGAACAACGTAGGGCCACCGCCCTGAGTCAGTTAGGTTCGCGTTCCGGTCTTCCGGTAGTCCAGTCGTCTCCACATCCAGCACGAGGACAATCATATTTCTTTTGCTTGATAGAATAAAGTAATGGGCAGACATCAATTTAGTGCCCCGACAGGAGCTTGCGCTTTCTTGCTGGCCACGGGCTTGTGCAGGCTCTTCACGTTACCCGTCCTGAAGAACCCAAGCAGGGATGCGGCCGAAAGGCCGAGGCCCGCGTAAACGAGGAGGAGTTGGACCATCGCAACCCCACGGGCGAACCGGCTTATGGGGACGATATCGCCGTACCCGACGGTCGTCTGTGTCACCATGCTGAAGTAGAGGAAATCAAAGAAACGGGGGAACATTCCCAGTCCCTTGAAGTGCTTACCGGGTGCGCGCGCAGCGATGGTCCAGTAAGCGAGCGCGAAGAAAAATACACCAAACAGCTGCGAGTAGAGAAAGTATAGCGTTCCTTCGCCGCCTTGAACAAGCCCTTTTATCGGTAGCATATGCTATAAGCCCAGATTTTTTCCGTGCTCAGTATGTCTTGCATATCCCGAAGGTCCTTCGGTGCCATGGCGTCAGGCCATGCTCACGAATCCCCTCCATATGCCGTGCTGTCCCATAGCCTTTGTTGCGCCGGATACCGTAGAAATCGTCCAAGTTGCCGTACTCGTCGCACAACGCCTCAATGTACTTGTCACGCGCGACTTTGGCCAGAATGGATGCGGCGGCTATTGGCGTGTACTTGTCGTCTCCACCTTCGACGCAGAGGTGGGGTATGACACGCCGGTTCTTTGCATAAACACGAAAGGCACACCCGTCGACAAGGATATGTCCAGGTGTCACCAATAAGCCGTCGAGGGCACCATGCATGCCCGCTAAAGTGGCGTTGTATATATTAATCCTGTCGATCTCATCCGCTTCGATGAAATGAACATGGTAGTCCACAGCATAGTCGCGGATGTAATCGTAAGCAATCAGACGCTTTCTCTCAGACAAACGCTTGCTGTCTCTCATCAGACTGTGGTCGAAGGCATTGTCCTGTGGTAAGATGGCAGCGCCTACATAGACACGGCCGAATAAAGGGCCACGCCCTGCCTCATCGACACCTGCCTCAAGGATACCTTCCATATAGTATCTCTCCAGGCTCATTGGCTAGTATAAGTGCAAATGTTGCATTTATACCGGTTAAAGGTTTAGTTCGGGTTCCCCGGGGAACTCCAGAGCCCAGTCCTGGGCGAAAAGTGGAACGGGACGCCACCAGCCATCTGGCGGGAGGCGGGCTGCTTCTTGTTGCACGGCAGCGGCCCGGTCCAGCGTGCAGCGGCCTGGCCACCATACTCAGCCTGGTTCGCCTGAGCGGTGCTCAGCAGCAGCGAGTTGAAACTCCCCGGCGCATAGGGCAGCTTATTCGACCCGACGCCGTGACGCGGGCGCCAGCCGCACGTCCGGAGGACGCAGTTGACGCGCCTGCCGACGTAGCGCGTCCTGACCCCTTGCCTGCCTATGTTGGAGGGGCAGCCAGCCTGCTTAAGTCCCGGCTGGTCGGTGTTCACGGAGCCAATACGTTGACGAGCTCTTCCGTAGTACTTTACCATATTATACTATAGCACTAGAAAAAAAGGTAGCGCCCTAAAAAGGCTTCTGAACGCGGTAGTAAATGGGTGTGGAGGGTGTCATCCCCGTCCCGACCCCCTGACCCTTCCGCGAGAGTGCACCACCCCACGTCTTAAGGGTCCGACGCCTAGTGGTGCAGACCCCGTTACAGGCGGTGACAGGCTGCGTGATGGTCTGAGTGGGCATGAGGCAGCAGCAGGCGAGCTCACACGGTGCAGTCTCGGCGGAGTTTGTGCACTCTGTTGTGCTCTTGCAGGCCGTGATGAGATTATTCCTGCTGGCCCTGCACGTCTTCGGCCTGCAACCGGCAACACGCCGTGCGATGGCCCGCTTTGCGCCCCACGATCTTCCCACTATGGTCGTAGAGGCAAACTTCCTCGAGCCCTTGCCGCTACAGCACGTCCGACATGCGGTCCGTCCGCATTTGGCAAGAATCTGCTTCGTCGGCTGTATTGGGCTACCGCAGCAGACTGCTGGCTGGCCGCCGCAGGGAATCCCCTTTTTCCTCTGGCCGTTGGTGGTTGGACAACGGCTAGCCCCGTATCGCACATTGCGGGCGTAGATGTTGAATCCGTTGTAGACCCTTCCATGTGTCTGGGCTGGCATCTATAGAGTATGCGGAGAGAATTATTCCTTAATAATGCATTCGAAGTCGCATGCAAGAGGGTCATGCGCTATCTTTACATTCTCCGGCCGTGTAGGCGAGCGGTCGGGGACGGGGTGAGCGGGCCGAGGCCCGAGGGTGTCCAGTTCGACGAGGCTGTCGTCGTCATCCTCTTGCTCAGACGGCACGCTCCAGCTAAAGCACCGGCAGGCTCTCCAGGCCGAAAACACGCGGCGAAGGGTGGCCCAGCGGGTCTGGGGTACACGCCCTATGACGTGCCCCGGAGAGAAGCGGCGACGCCGGCCTAGAGGCACGATCGTCTGGAGGCCGGCGACGGCGTCAGGTTTGTGCACACGGAGATGCTTGAACTTTTTGTTGAACGCTGCGATGACGCTAGACGGGATATCTGGTGACTGCTCCAAAAGCCGGTCGAATTGGAGCCTTTTTACTGTCACATAGTCGAGACTTTCACGGCGAAGATCGCCGGTAACGCTGAGCTCGCAGTTGATATCGCGGAAGAACGACAGAAACCGCAGAGACGCCACATGATGTCTGGCCGCCTTCTCTTTGAATGTGAATACTTCTTGGAAGCTGGTTAGTGTCCCTGCCAAGATCCCTGCCACCCCCGTTAGCAGTCGTCCCCAGAACATGCCCGCCGCGTCCTCACAAGGCGCTATATCCCAGACAAGCAGCGCGGATCCGCCAGCCACGTACGCGAAAACAGCTGCGGGCACCGCCACGTAAAGGTTCATCTTCCTAAAATGTTCGATACTGCGGTTGTGTAGCCAGGCGTAGCCAGACGCCTTCTCCGCCCATATGATCAGGAGCTGTTCTATCTCAGCTGTCCAACCGTCCTCTGCCATTATACCTATGTTTTAGTAAATATTTTCTCTAGAAACATTATATAATGAAGCCGACTGCGGAACAGGTATTTTTTGTATTGTTAGCAATAGCTGTCTTCTCGAATTTGGCATCTAAGAAGGAGGGATTCAATGTGGGCGAGAGCATGAGGGATATCGGGCGCGACGTGGGCGGGGGGATATCGGGTGTAGGGGACGCGATCGGGGAGGGTGTGGCCGACGTTGGCGCACTGATTGGCCAGGGGGCTGGGGCACTCGGCCTTGGTTATGCAGGCGGCAACCCCGACAGTTGGGCCGGTGGGTCCATTCGCCCGCCGATGGATATCCCGCGCGACGATGGTTGGGAAGGCGATGACCGCTGGCGACGTCGGAGACACTGGAGGCGTCAAGGCGAGCGAAGATGGCGTGAGGACCACGACGACGACGACGACCGGTGGAACCCGGGAAGGAGTTCAAACTACGTTGACTCTTGGCGGCATCACGACTGGGCAGGCGGCGACAGCGACAGTTGGACACCTGAGCATTACCACAAGCACGGGTGGACGGGCGGCGACAAGGACAGTTGGACACCTGAGCATTACCACAGGCACGGGTGAACGGGCGGCGACAAGGACAGTTGGACGCCTGAGCATTACCACAAGCACTACGGCGACCGGTGGCGCCACCGGCGGCGTGACGAAGAGGAGAGGCGCTGGAGACACCACAGGCGCCGCGGGGAACGTGAAAGGAGGCGCCGCGCTAGACAAAAGGCGGCCGACGAAGCGGAAAAGGCAAAGGACGACCGCTACATTCTCAAGTCTGAGATAGTACCGCCTGTGTGCCCTCGATGCCCAGAGTCTACAGCCTGCCCGCGGGAGAAGCCGTGCCCGCCGTGCCCGTCGTGCCCACGCTGTCCCGAGCCGGCGTTCAAATGTGAGAAGGTGCCAAACTACGGCTCCCGCGCCGTCGGGGCCTATGTTCCAAGCGCAGATGGCCATGCGGGCGGCGGCTACGACGGCCTTGGGGGCTATAAGCAGAGCGGGCCGTTCGGTGGGAGCGGTGGTGGCGCCGACTACGGGGGCGGTGCCGGCGCCCTGGGGGGAGAGCAGAACCTACCCCTGCCGCGCCTTACGGATTTCTCATCCTTCTAATCTGGAAGGTTTAGTAGAATATTATGTTCACAGATAATATTCTCCGCCACAAAAGGCTAATAAAGGAAGTCCAACATCTTCCCTTATAGAATGAAGAAACTTGACATCGCTGTCCGATATTGCCGGAGCTGATTTCCGAAGCTCGTCACACGGTTCGAAGAGCAGCTACGTGCAGACTTGGGGGAGACGTTCACCTTTAGACGAGAGCCCGTCGAAAGCGTCGGCGGCGTGAAGCCGTTTGAGGTCCGTCTCGCTGGGGACAGGATCTTCTCCATCCTAGACCCGGTCGGGGACGAAGCGAAACCAATTCTCTTCGAGAGGCACCGCTATTGGGGGGAACCGGTGCCTGGGGACTATGCTCGCGTCCTCGCCAAGATTCATTCTCATATGTAGAGCACCCCATGCCCGTATGACGGCTCTTTCCGAACCCTTTATGGGGGAAGGAAGCCCGACGGGATTAGGGCCTCAAGCTCTTCTTTTGATACATCTCTTATCCATTTGAAACGAACGCATCCGATTGTCTTTCGGCACAATCTTCATTACACACTTCGATTTCTTTCCGAATAGGGGTTCCACACAGCCCTTCTCCTTGGGCCGGCGACGTCTTGTCCTCCTCCGCCTCCCAGCCGCCCTCTTCCGTTTCCGAGATTTACGCGTCCTATCGACTGTGCATCTCGACCTGAAATGCTCGTATCTCTCCCTCACCGCCGAGAATGTCAAACCAGACGTTTTGCCTAGCATCTTGTTGACATGCTCATGCAGGCCGTACATCCACCGCGACAACGCATCACGGCTCCGGAGGCTGCGCTGCGTCAAAGGATGGTCCTTCAGGTTTTTCTTCAGGTTGTCGCGGCAGTGCCGGCACGGCAGAATCTTCCCAAGCGCGAGGATGAAGTTTCGAAAGTTTCGTTTGTCTTCGCAAGTTGGCCGCACAGGATAGTTGAAACTGATAGTATGCAGCACATGCCACAAGGGAGGTCCCCATATGGTCGTCATCATGCCATCATTGCTTTCATAGTCCCTCTTGCTGTATGTGCGATTGCGTCTTTTGCGCGTTACCATTATAGTAGGCAAAGAAAAAATTATTATCTAAAGGTGCCATGCTGGGCGAACGCGGCCAGTTTTCGGGCTGTCATGGCATGCGGCCGCTCGAGGACGATCCCGTACTTGAGCTGCCAAAGGGCTTGGTAGAGGAGCGTCGTAGTTGGGTATTTCTCCGGATGGAACTCGACTATCTCGCCTTTACAATTGCGCACATACATCCTTCCATATGCTCTGCTACCATCTTTAGGTGTATTCGTTAGGAGCATTTTTACTTATTCTATTCTAAATGTATATGCTACAGTCAGCGAAAGAGTACATGGGTCAACTGTTCTCGAATAAGAAATTCCTAGTCGTCCTTGTAGTAGTAGCACTGTTTATCTGCCTTGCACTCTATGTCTACACGACCTACGTTGCTCCCCGGCTGCAGCCGAGTTTTGTTCCGAACCGCGAGTTCGTCCCCGAAGAGGCGGCTGTAAAGAAGGCGGGTCTGTACTTCTTTTTCGTCGACTGGTGTCCTTACTGCAAAAAAGCGCAGCCGGTTTGGGACAAGATGAAGAAGAAATATGATCAAAAGGCCATCAAGGGTATAACTATGGACTTTATCTCCGTTAACGGCGATACGCAGGAGGCTGAAGTAAGCGCTTTTGAGAAAGAGTACAGCGTCAAGATCGATGGTTTCCCCACCATATACCTGGTGAAAGGATCGCAGGTGATAGAATATGATGCGAAACCCGAGGCCAAGACAATGACCGAGTTCCTCAACACAGCCGTCTAAGGTCACTCGTATGCCACGCCCTCCCTGTAAGCAAGGAATAGCCTCGCGTACTCAGCTCCGCGGTCGATGTACTCCTGTCGCTTCTCTCTACTGGATAAGACAGCCAAGGCCTCCTTGAAGTTGGTAGAATGGCAAGGAATCAGGACCGTGTTGGGCGCCTCCTCGGTATGTGAGTTCACTTCTCGAACGAGTTTATCGAGCAGAAAAAAGCCATAGTAGAAGATGCTGCAGTCAGGGCCCAGCCCGGAAGCGGAGCGTTCAGTTTTAACTTTAAGCGCCAACGTCTCCGCCGCCGATCCGCCTTCGAGCATGCAGGTCTTGATAGGAAAGTTATTGATTAGGCCGCCGTCGACATAGTAAGAGCCATCCATAAACAGCGGCTGGAAGACGAAGGGGATGGTCGTGCTCATATAGATCGCATCCACCAGCGTCACCTCGGGATGTGTCTTGTGTGTCATCTCTACAAGCGTGAAGTCGGATAAACGCAAGGTAGAGATGCTCAGCTCGATACCTGAGAATTCGAAGAATGCAGCGAGGCTCACGTCCACGGGTAGGTCGTTCATGCCGAGGAGGTACTCGATGATACCTGCCACAAGGCCCTTGTCAAGCAAACCTTTCTTCGCAAGAGTCTGAAAGAGCACATCATCGGGAAGTTTGATCAGCTTCTCCCACGGCCGATTGACGATATAGTTCATCAAATCATCCCACGCCAGCCGCATACATAGGAGGGCCCCTATAAGGGCACCGGCACTTGCGCCGTATATTCTCTCTACCTCCCCCATCTTGTAGAAACCCTTGGTATCTAGATGATGCAGCGCCCCTAAGATGTGGAGCCCGTTGTAGTTGCCACCGGACAAAACCAAATTCTTGATGGCCATTGGAGATCCTGCTGTCGTAGCTTTTAATAAGTTTTTTTCTAGAAAGAAGATAGATGGACTACGACCTGATCCCTGACAGGATCAACCTCGACGACTTGCATAAAAGACGGACAGAAGTGATGCGGCTTAAGGAAGGGGTTTTTCGAAAAATTCTCTCTAGGGCACACCTTAAGATCAAACAGACAGCACGCCTAAGACCCAACGACCAATTCTGTTTCTTCCTTGTGCCTGAGTTTCTCATCGGGACACCCCTCTACGATTCTGCAGCATGCGTCGCGTATATCATCGGAAAACTGGAGGAGAATGGCTTCTTCGTCAAGTACACGCATCCCAACCTGCTCTTCATCTCCTGGCGACACCACATAGGAAAGGCGGCAAGACAATCCTTCAAGAAGGCCTACGGTATCGGTATCGACGGCATGGGGCGCAGATTACCACCCCAGAAGGAAGCTAGCGCCGCCGTATCGCCGGACAGCCTCATCCTCAAAAGGTCACAGGCGCCAGTGACCGTCAAAAAGAAGGCTGCGGGCGTCTACAAGGATACGGCTACCTACAAGCCAACAGGGGCGCTCATATACAACCAGCGCCTCCTCCAGAGCATCGAGGACAAGACGAGCAGGAAATGATGTAGGAGGCAATCGTTGCCGCTCGCGCCAGGCGCGCACCATGTATGCTGGGAAGCACAGAGGAGTGGCGTTTCGCATATACCTGCATGAGTCTAGTGTGGGGGCGGGCGGTGCCGGAGCCAGGAAACATTCTTATATGCCCACAGACATTTTGGACATTTCAAAATGTCCAAAATCCAATTTTCCCAAGAAAAATAATTCTGAGAGAAGTCCAATTTTCCATTTTGCTACATAACTGTAGGCCATTTCCGATTTTTTAATACGAAACGTATGTAGGGGCTTATTTTTCGACGTTCTTGGCAAACGGTTTAGCAGTTTTTTTTGTTATCCATTTATATGCATGAAAAAACTGCAAAAAAAACTGAAGAAATATAACTGCGAAAAGTGCGACTATCATTCTAGTGACAAAAACGACTACCAACGCCATTTGCGCACTAGAAAACATAAAATGGATAACATGGATAACACGAGGATAACAAAAAAAACTGCGCACCAGTGTATGGTCTGCGGGCGTACATACAAGTATCGGAGTGGTCTCAGCAAACACAAAAAGAAGTGCAAGGCCCACCAACATGAAGAGGAGCTCACAGTAAGCCAGTGCGCGGCACCCCTTCTTCCACCAGTGGACGGCGAGAAAGAGTCCCTGAAGAAGGAAGTGGTGCAGCTTCGGCAGATGATGCAGGACGTCATCAAAGCCCAGGCCGAGGCGAACACGAACTTTCACGACACGCTCAACAGGATGATTCCGAAGGTCGGTAACACCACCAACAATAAGCTCTCGATCAACGTCTTCCTGAACGAAAAGTGCAAACATGCAATGAATATCACAGACTTTGTCGATCGGCTCACAGTCTCTCTAGAGGACTTGATGTATACACGCGATCACGGCTTCGTAAAAGGGATAAGCAACATATTCGTAAAGCAACTCCAGGATATGAAGCCCACAGAGCGGCCAATCCATTGCAGCGACAAAAAACGGCTGCAGTTCTATATCAAGGATGAGGACAAATGGGAGCGGGACAGTGGTAATGCTAAACTGGACAAAACGATCGAAGATGTCACTATCAAACAGATCAAGCAGATAAAAATATGGGAGAAGGAGCATCCTAACTACCTGACGGACGAGAAACTGTTAATGGAGTGGCACACGATGATACATAATGTCATGGGCGGCGACGAGGATGGAGCAAGGGCGAAGAACAAGGGGTCAATCAAGCGAGAGATCGGGCAGACCGTCGAGGTCAAGGATGAGCTTATCGAGGCCTAGATGATTAAGCAAATGCATTTAAATGAGCGTCACACTTACTAACCAATGAGGCAGGCCAACACCGCCACTATGGTACTGTTTGTTATGGGGATAGCCGCGCTCCTGGGGGGACGGGGCGACAACAATAGGGAATTCGTGGCGGGGAACGGCACCGCAAGCACCTTTTATGTAATGCTGCCGAACGATACGGCGACAGTTTACCGTCTTGACTCCGCATGGCAGATACGAGATGGACTAGACGAATCCAACGTCACGACCGCTAGGTTGATGCCGCACGTGCCTACAGGGCCCACCCTCGGGCCGCTGATGTCGCTGGTGCTGCTCATGCTTGCGTCCGCACTGGCGCGCCGTCTGACGGGGTCGCACTGCGCCTCCATCAGCACAGAGGAGGATGTGTGCGTCCGCTTCTCGGACGTCGCGGGCCTGGCGGCGAACAAGCGTGACGCCGCCGAGCTCGTGGACTTCGTCAAGAATAGGGACAAATACACGGCTATCGGCGCCCGAATGCCACGTGGCGCAGTGTTCTTCGGGCCGCCCGGAACGGGAAAGACGCTACTTGCGAAGGCTATCGCAGGCGAGTGCGGCGTGCCTTTTATTTCTGCGGCAGGCCCTGACTTCAGCGAGCTCTATGTCGGCGTCGGCGCGGCCCGTGTGCGCGATCTCTTTAAGAAGGCTCGAAAGAAGGCGCCCTGTATTGTTTTTATAGATGAGGTCGACGCTCTCGCGCGTTCGAGAGGGGCGCTGTCGTTGGGAAATTCCGAGCGCGACAGTACGCTGAACCGCCTCCTGATTGAGCTGGATGGTTTCAGCAGCGAGGCGGGTATATTGGTTCTCGTGGCCACCAACAGACTGGACATCCTGGACAAGGCGTTCCTCCGGGCGGGCCGCTTCGACAGGAAGTTGAAGTTTTCCCTGCCAGAGAGATGTGAGAGAGAAGAGATATTCGAACAATATCTCACGAAGCTCAAGCTTGGTGGCGATCGTGCAGCATGTGCGGCGTCGCTGGCAAAACGCGCCCTCGGTTTGTCAGGCGCGGACATTGCCTGCATCTGCAATGAGGCAGCTATTCTTGCCGTCCGCCGCGGGCGTGAGGAGACATGCGAGAAGGACCTGGAGGACGCCCTAGATCGGAAGTGTATGGGCGACGAGAGCACTACATATACGATGTCCGACTCAGAGAAGCACACGGTGGCTCACCATGAGGCGGGCCACGCCGTGATAGCGTATCTGCGCGAAGGCGCGGCGCCGCCTATAAAGGTATCCATTGTCCCGAGGACCAACGGCGCCTTGGGGTTCTCACAATCCGAGGTCAAGGAGAATAAGCTAAGATCGCGCGAAGAATTGCTAGATAAAATAGCCGTTCTTCTCGGTGGGAGGGTGGCCGAGGAGATCTTCTGCGACACGATCACCACGGGCGCTTCTGACGACCTGGAGAAAGCTGTAAAGACTGCGACCCAGTATGTCACGACATACGGGATGGACAACGACTTTGGCCTTTTCTTCTGTGGCGGCGAGTGTGGTGACTGTAGCGACGAACTGCGCGCACGTGCCGAGACGGCGGCGCGCCGCATTATCGCCGAGCAGAGGGTTATCGTGCGGGCCCAACTTGAGAAGAACACTGCTAGGGTGAAACGGTTGGCAGCAGCGTTGCTGGAGGAGGAGACATTGGGCGCTGAGGCTCTCACTCGTCTTCTTGACTAGGATTTTATTTCTCCATACGAGAGAGATAAAATTCATAAATCCTCACCTAAGGTGGCGGCTCGCCTAGCGGCGCCGGCGGCGCGTATTCTTGCTCTTCCGGCAGTAGTGGCGCTTGCGGCCGTCGGCCATCTTGCAGCCCTGGGCGTGGCGGCACTTGGCGCGGATGAGGCCACGGCACTTAGAGTTGCGCCGCCTCCGGCGGTAGCTGGCGCGGGCCGTGCGGGTCACACCCCCACGACGGCGGCGGCGGCGCGTGCGTCTCCCTTTTCTACGTGTTCTTCGCGACATTATATATTAAACGCAGAAAAAAAAGAAGCTTGGCCTAGGCTTCCGCCGCCTCTTTGGCCGTGGAGAGAATATTCTCCTTAATGAGTGTCTTCACGGCCGCATCTGGTTCATGTCCAGCTGTGATCGCATCTACTTGGCGCTCCAGCTGCTGCTTCTTCAGCACGGCTGTGCGCAGCATGCGCTGGCCAATTATCGCCTCGAAGAGCTGGAGTCCAGTCTGATAGTCCTGCTCGCAGGTCACATAAAGCTGAATGATCTGGGCGCGGGTTTTGTCTACCATCGCCTGCAGCGCCTTGCTCGTAAGCTCCGGGTTGATGGTGACGCTATTCTTCGCGTCGTGCGGCCCGACCCATACAAATATATCGTCGAGTACATCCAACAGCTTCCTCTCGTTCTCCTTAGTGGTAGCCAACATCTGCTTTATGTTGTCTGCATACTTCGCGAAAAGGTGGTCGCTTTCCTTCCCTGAGTATGTTTTCCGCCAGGGAGAGTCGGGACGCTTGCATATCTCCTGGTTGTGGTAGTCGACGAGGGGAATATCTGAGAAGCGCGCCTGTTTGCCCCCGCGCCGCTGCATATCGGTCTCTTTCCACTGATTAAAGTCATCCTTCCCTGTGAACGCTTTGTAGAAGGTCTCGAGGTCGCTCCCATACTGCGCTGCCGACGCTGGCGACATTGCATCGAAAGATCCTGTTGCGTAGTTGTATACGTCGTAGTAGAGTCTCTCTAGACTGGGGATACCGACCTCCTCCCCGAGTGTCCTCGTCTTCGTCACCTTCGAGCCCCAGTCAGCGGGGGCGTTGGGCGCATTGGAACGCGACACCACTGTGGTGCGCTTATTCATATCGCAGTTCCCGACCGAGACTGTGAGGCTCTGCTTGCCCGTCTTTGTTGCCCTGAGCGCCCGGGCCCGGCGGCTGCACAGGTTCGACTGCGCAATGGAGACGTTAGCACCGGCAGGTATCTTATTCTTGCTCATAATCGTATACTCATGTACAGTTCCGGATCGATCGCGGTAAAGATACGTGGGGTTGATCGTCTTGACGATAGCAGCAAACAGATGGGCGATTTTGACGTAGAATTTAGCGATGCCCTTGCACATTCGGTCCTTGGTCTTAGGGTCTCGCACATCTAGGCTCTTCACAATGCTCTGGCCTCGCCGTCTGGGAGGCGGCGGCTGCCACCACTCGCGTTTTGGACCCCGGCGTGGCCTCGTCGCCACATCCTCGTGCGTATCTATCCAGACCAGCCTCTCCTTCACTAACGACGATGTCGGCAGACCATCATCTAGGCGTTCGCTGAGATACGTGATTTCCTTGTCGTTTAGATACTTCTTAATGACATCTGCAGTCAGGATAATGAGCTTATCGCAGTACTCTTTGGAAGCCAACTTCTTCATATCCTGGAAATTCTGGGTAAGTATATACTTCGTGGCGAGTAGATCAAGCACATTAAGCGCCTTCAGACCTTTGCTTGGCGCGTCCGCTTGTGTGGCAGCAGGTTTGGAACGGGCATTTCCCATTTGTATATGTTTAGTCGATATAATAAATTGAATTAAACGGATTGGATTATATTCTTGATTACTGTAATGGCTGACCGTGCCAAGACAAAAAGGCGAAAGAAGAAAAAGAAGAAGAACTACAAGGAGCTTTGGAGCAAATTCGATCAGGTGTGCGGCACAGGCGCACATCCTCCCCTGGAATGCATATACAGCGGATCAGGTTTGCGCGAATTCTGCGACGCTTGTGGCTCAGCTGTTGCGTGGGGCGACGACCAATTCTTGACCTGCACTAACAGCAGCTGCTGCCTGATTTACAAAGATACTCTGGACCACAGTGCAGAGTGGCGCTACTATGGGGCAGACGACAGCCACTCTGTTAACCCCACGCGCTGCGGGATGCCGGTGAACGAGCTCCTTAAGGAGTCATCTTACGGCTGCAAGGTCCTCTGCCCTATGCGCGCCACATACGAGATGAAGAAAATCCGGCGGTATACCGAGTGGCAGGCCATGCCATACAAGGAGAAGTCGCAGTATGATGAGTTCCAGAGGATTAAGATGATGTCTAAGGCCGCCGGCATCCCGAAAATAATAATCGACGACGCCTTGAGGACACACAAGCAGATATCCGAGATGCGTACGTTTAGGGGCTGCAATAGGCACGGCATCATCGCGGCGTCGGTGTACATCGGGAGCCGGATGAACAACTATCCACGGACTCCTAAGGAGATCGCCACAATCTTCAAGCTCGACAATACCGCCGCCACGAAGGGCTGTAAGAACGCTGTTCATCTGTTGAACCAGATCGAGAAGAATAAGCCGAACAATGAGAAAACACGCTTTTCGCAGACGCGCCCCATTGACTTCATAGAGCGTTATTGCAGCCGCTTGAGCATGAACCACGAGCTCACCAAAGTATGTCAGTTCGTCGCTCTCCGCATCCAGCGGTACTCCCTTATGCCTGAGAATACGCCGCACTCGGTGGCCGCGGGGATAATCTACTTCGTGGCGCAGACGTGCGGGCTGAACATCAGCAAGCAAGATGTCAACAGAATAAGCGAGATTAGCGAGGTCACGGTAAACAAGTGTTTCAAAAAACTCCGGCGCCTTCGTAAGTCTCTTATCCCCTCTGTTATCCTAGAGAAATATGCGGAGGAGTTGTAGTATTATTAGGTTCATCTATCTCATATGACAGAGATCGTTGACCCGTCAGG
>Ga0114925_10000142_pt1 | contig 26692 bp, 29 predicted proteins | sample SumtaG_2_FD_87287 | JGI IMG/M metagenome (GOLD analysis project Ga0114925, IMG submission 87287) | Deep subsurface microbial communities from Indian Ocean to uncover new lineages of life (NeLLi) - Sumatra_00607 metaG | ecosystem: Environmental > Aquatic > Marine > Oceanic > Sediment | place... | reverse complement strand
CATATTCTTTTAAAAACCGGCAAAGAGCCGATTGCTCAAATTATGCGACGACTTCTGACCGGCTATGCGGTTACTTTTAACCGGCGGCATCGCCGTTACGGCCGTTTATTTCAAAATCGCTACGAAGGATGAAGATTCATATAAAGGGAGATGAGCGCATTTTAGGGGGCAGTGATTTTGTCGATAAAGTTCTGAGCCAGGCATCAGAGCAAATGGAACGACGGTACCGGTTAAAGGCGGAAGGATGGACGCTGACAAAGATTACCGAAAGGGTTTCAGAAATCTTTGGCATTGAAAAAGATCAAGTGGTTGTCGCCGGAAAACAGCCCGATCGGGTACGTGCCCGTAGTGTTCTGGCCTACTGGGCGATTCGGGACCTGGGCCTGACGGCAACGGAGGTTGGCAAGTACCTCGGGCTGAGCAAATCCGCTGTCAGTCGGGCGGCCACTAGAGGCCAAAAACTGATCGTCGATCAATCCTTGTCCCTGAAAGACTAGAAACGCGTAATTTCAACCCCGCCCCCCTTTAAACCCTGTCCCCCTTTACTACACTATCAAATTGATCATTTCACCGAACCTGTCGCTTCAGAAGACACCGAGGGCCGCGCGGCCCTCAGTGTCTGCTGAGCTTTTCGTTAACCGTCAAGAAAATTATGCTTGAAAATTGTCCGGGTATGATGTATTATCATACCGGGGGTGATTAAAATGGCAACATCAAAAATCGCAATTACAATTGACGATAAGACACTTAAACGGCTAGATATTCTCGTTAAATCAAAATTTTTTCCAAACCGCAGCAAAGCTATTCAGCAGGCTGTTTCCGAAAAATTAATGCGCATAGAGAAAAGCCGTCTTGCCCGGGAGTGCGCCAAGCTTGATCCAGAATTCGAACAATCTTTAGCGGAGGAAGGCTTCTCATCCGAGTTGGAAGAATGGCCAGAATATTAAGGGGAGACATACACTGGGCTGATTTAAATCCAGTCATCGGTAGCGAACAGGGCGGCTTACGCCCTGTTCTTGTTTTAAGCCACAATGTGTTTAATGAGAGATCTGGAACTGTCATTGCTGTCGCGATCACCAGTCAGCCACAAAGGGCTGGTTATCCGCTGACCATGGAACTTGGGGATACCGAGCTTCCTAAAAAATCTTGGGTAAAGATCAGCCAGATTCGAATCCTTTCTACGAAGCGCATCGGCAAGAAAATAGCAAAAGCATCTGACGAAGAATTGGCTCTCATCATTGATGGTTTGAATGAAATAATTGGCGGTTAGCCACATGCTGTACTCGGACTGGTGCTCCACTGCCGCTCCGCACCAGCCGGTAGCCATAGCCATAAGAGAAAATAGTAGCTGAAAACAGTGGATAAATGGATAAAGAAGAATTGTTAAAACGTGCAAAAGATCCAAAATATATACCTGGCATCTACAATTATTGTGACAGATGGTGTGAGCGTTGCCAATTCACTTCAAAATTTGACGCCATTTGTCTGGGTCGTTTCAACTGTAGAGTACTATCTGTCTGATTAATGGCATCCAACGCGGTCGCACCGGATCTCATGGGGATTCGCGGCGTTAAGCTTAATCTATACCGAACGACTAGAGGGTACCCACATGTCATCGAAGAAGACGCGCACTGAGTCCGACAGGCGGGATCATATCATAACCGAGGCTCGGCATAACCGAGAGCGTCAGGAGAAGACCTATCGGGGGCGAGCGCTCAAGATGTTTCCGTGGATCTGTGCGCGTTGCGGGCGCGAATTTTCAGGCAAGAGAGTTCGAGAACTCACGGTCCATCATAAGGATCACAACCATGATAACAACCCGCCGGACGGCAGCAACTGGGAGTTGCTGTGTATCTACTGTCACGACGATGAGCATTCGCGGGATCAGGTTGCGGAATGGTATGACAAAACAACGCCGGACGGCGTGCAAGAGCCGAGTTGCGGCAACAGGCCGTTCGCGAGCCTGAAGGATTTGCTGAAGGACAAAAAGTCGTAAAGGGATTGCAAGTATGCCAATGAATATTTCTTATACGGACGATGACGGAATTTTACTTGTCGGTGAAGGTGTCGTAACCGGATTGGGCTATAGGGGTATACGAAAACAACGGGTTCAGATCTTGAATCTGGCCAGTTTTAAAAGTCGAGACAACAGGGCAGACTCTTATACTTCACACTTTAATGGCTGTTTTTGAAGGCGACAATGACTCAATTTCGTACATTTTTTACAAATGGTCAACTTTCATTAACCATCATATTTTTGTTAAGAATGAACGGGCTGTTTCCCAAATCGCTTTTTGCTGGCTCTGAAACGTTTTTTGCGCCGGTCCTTGTCCTTGAGAGATTTATAAACAAAAACCTTTTTTATTCGACCCAGTTGAAAGTTCTTTCGACCGCTTTTTTCCAGCAGCGAATTCCGTTCTCACGATTTTTGGTCGACATCTGCGGCTCCCAGGTCTTATCTACCGCCCAATTTTTACGCAGCTCTTCCAGATCAGACCAGAAACCGATCGCCACTCCGGCCGCATAGGCCGCTCCAAGGGCAGTCGTTTCAGTAACACTGGGACGGATGACCGGAACGTTCAAAATATCCGATTGAAATTGCATGAGCAGTTCGTTGGCCACCATGCCGCCGTCGACTTTGAGCTTTTTTAGTTCGACACCGGAGTCTTTGTTCATGGCCTCTACAATATCCAGGGTCTGGTAGGCATTCGCTTCCAGGGCCGCCCGGGCTATGTGACCCCTATTGATATACCTTGTCAGGCCAACGATGGCCCCACGGGCATCGGCCCGCCAGTAAGGCGCAAAAAGGCCCGAGAAGGCGGGCACGAAATACACTCCTCCGTTGTCGTCAACAGTCTTGGCCAGATCTTCGACTTCCGGTGCATTTGAAATCAGCCCCAGGTTGTCGCGCAGCCATTGGACCAGGGCTCCGGCGATCGCCACCGAACCTTCCAGGCAATAGACCGGTTTTTGGCCCCTGATCTGGTAGCCCACGGTGGTCAGCAAACCATGTTTGGATTGAACGGCCTTTTCTCCGGTATTAAGCAGTAGAAAGCAGCCGGTACCATAAGTGTTTTTGGCTTCACCGAGAGAAAAACAGGTTTGGCCTACCAGTGCTGCCTGTTGATCTCCCAGCGCACCGCAGACAGGTATTTCCGCGCCCAGAGGTCCATCCTTGCGCGTCACGCCCCACGTGTCCGTGTCGATGGAAGGTACGATACGGGGTAGCAGGTTTTTGGGAATGCCCAGGGTTTCGAGGATCGTGTCGTCCCACTTAAGTGCCTCCAAATTCATGAGCATGGTCCGGCTGGCGTTGGTGACATCTGTCACATGGGCGCCTCCGTCCGGGCCGCCGGTCAACCACCAGATAAACCAGGTCTCAATTGTGCCGAACAGGGCCCGGCCTTTTTCGGCGCCGGCTTTGGCTGCAGGCACGTTGTCCAGAATCCATCGTATTTTCGGCCCGGAAAAATATGTGGCGATGGGAAGCCCCGTCTTGTCGCGGAAACGGTTCTGGTCATGGCCGGCTTCAAGCCCTTTGCATATATCGGCGGTGCGCGTGCACTGCCAGACAATGGCATTATAATAGGGTTTGCCGTCGGTTTTGTCCCAGACTACAGTGGTCTCGCGCTGGTTGGTCACCCCGATTGCGGCAATTTGGTCGCCGGTTACACCGGTTTTGGCCAACGCCTCACGGATAACGTCCCGGGTGTTGTTCCGGATCTCCATTGGATCGTGTTCCACCCAGCCGGGTTTGGGGAATATCTGTTCGTGTTCTTTTTTCGCCAGACCAACAATCCGGCCGGTGTCATCAAAGATGATGAAGCGATTACTTGTTGTCCCCAGATCCACTGCCCCTACATATCTGTCCATCTTTCTCCTCCCGCAGTCATCATCAGCTCCCTTGTCGGGAACCTGGAGATTTAACCCACAGACCTTGAATTCTGCCATGGATGGTAACATCGGATATTGTTTTCATGCAACCCCAACTTGGCATTATCTTAAACCAGGGCTAAACGTTACGAAAGGTTATTTAGTATGATTGGACTAAACGGATTGACAAACAGCACACCATTTGCCTGATATCAACACTTTCAGCGATTTTGCCGCTCAAAGGCTTTGACTGCCCCATAGGCGGTTGTAATGGCCAGGCCCGATCCACATTTCATGCGTGTCCAATCCTGATGGGCCAAAATCGAACCGGCCGCGAACAGGTTGGGAAATGCAGGCCGGCCATTGGCACCCAGCGGTCGAAACCGGTCATCCGTCTCCAACCCGGACAGGTTAATGGGATGGCCTTCCGGGTCTAAAAAGGATTTCCGATGCCAGTGGGCGCGGTCCGGTGGCTGATACACAGGCAGGCCAAACACCGTTTCGGTAATCCGCTTGCGGTCCGCATACAGCCCCCGTCCGAAGAAGCGTCCGCTGGCCAGGACAGCCCCTTTGGCCTGTACAACAAATTTAGCCTCTTGGGGTCCGACTTCAAAACGAAAACCTTTTTTTGCAATGTAGGAGGCCTTCAGGACTTTATGATGAAAAAAAGCGCGTACACCGCTAAGAGGAAGCTGCCTTTCAAATATATTTCTAAGACGGAGGCCTGTAATAGACGGGGGCATGGTCGGGATCTCAAACAGCGGCCTCTTGAGCTGCTCCTGTAAGTCGTCAAAAATCTTCTTTGTCTCATGGATCCCCAGAATCGCAGGCAGACCGACATAATCGGCTCGGTCGAGGTGGGGGCGGATCGCCTCGGCCAGTTGGGCGCGTGCTTCCGGCATCTCAAGACTTCCGGCCATATGTTCCGGATACAGCTCGACTGCCCCCCCCGGAAAAACCACCCGACGGGTGTGCAGATCGGGCCAGTCATTCTTTAAGGTCTCAACAATCTGGAGGCCGCTGAATCCCTTCAATCCCTGGAAATCAATGATCACACAGGCGGCTTTTTCCCGTAGCGCTCGAATGCCGTTTTGAACCGTTACCGGTATGGCATAAGTCGGTTTCAGGGTCCCAACGGGTGTGATGACCATGACATTTCGGTCCGGCTCCCTATGATAGGAAAGTCCTCCTTGCTTGAGACAGACCAAAAAGTCAGACAGAGCGGTGCTCATCTCGTTGTGATCTAAAAAGGCGTAGGGATGCCGGGGACAGTCCCGGACCAGGGCATCAATGGCTTGCCAGGGGTTCACCCAGAGACGACCTTCTTCAATAGGATGGACGGCCATCAGATCCAAAAACCCGCTGGAAAAATCCAGCTCACCCCTCATGCCGACCTGAACGGTGTCGATACCCCTGTTGGCTGCGAAGAGCGCTGCCGCCATTCCGGCCATGCCGGCACCGATGATCATCAAATCACATGTTATATCCGACGGCTTGCGCCTCATGAGAGATTCTCCCGGCGCCCGGTCCGGGTCAGTTCCAGGCCGAAAAGGCCGCAATGAAGCGCCTCCAGCAACTCAAACTTGATAAGGGCCGAATCCCACTGCAACGGGTGTAAGCCTCGCCAGCGTTCATTGAGAAATGCGCATAAATTTTGCAGACCCTGGTCATCGTTGAATTCTTTACGGTCATAAAGATACGCCGAGATCATCAGGCTGCAAAACATTCCCTGGCATGGACCTCTGCCGGCGCGGCTGCGCAACCCGATGGCATTCAGACTTGGGGCACCATTTTGCTTGCGAATTGAGGAAGTGATGCTGTCAATGGCGCTTTGGGGCACCATTTCGCACCCGCAAAGGAGCTGGTCCTTGGGATTTTTATTCCGTATCCACAGGCGGGGGGCCAATCCCGGCTCGGTCCATTTGGAGTCCTCTGTCTGTGGCAGGGGTTCGATACGGGTCCGGCATGGTTGCGTGACACCCAGATGTTTGCAGACCAGGTCGACTGTTTTCTCGGCCATGAGACGATAAGTGGTCAGTTTGCCGCCGGTGATGGTAACCAGATTTTCGATCCGTTCACTTCCACGGCTATGGTCGATAAGGGTAAAGTCCCGACTGACACTGCGGTCATCGCCCGTGTCTTCGGTGCTGATTAAAGGACGAACCCCACAAAAGGCGCGGATATAACGGGTGGATGCCAGGATGGGCAGCATGGCGGCACCTTCTTCAATAATATGGTCGATTTCATGAATTTCAGGGTAGTACAAGTCAGGTGATTCGATACGCTCGGAAGTGGTGCCGAGAATGGAGACGGTCCCACCGGGCACCAGTATGTCTCCGTCAGTGGGGTAACGCAGCCTGTTTACGACCTGTTGGGTGATCCGGGCATTGGTGACCAACATGCTGCCCTTGGAATAAAGCATGCCCATATGGACTCCGGCCATGGCGGCAACCTCACCGGCCCATGGACCTGAGGCATTAACGACAATCTCAGGTTCGATGGACATCTTTTTCCCGGTCATCCTGTTCAGCAGAAGAACAGACCGGATCTTGCCATTGATGATCTTGAAATCCACTGCTTGCGCGAAACGCAGCAAGCGAGTGCCCAGTTGATGGGCGTGGGCGATATTGTCAAGGGAGAGTCTGAAAGGATCGATTGTGGCATCTTCAACCTGGAAAGCGGCTATAATTTGATCCGACAGGGCAGGCTCCATCTCCCGAGCATCTTTGATATCCAGGAAAAGGGCCGGAATTTGGTATTGGGCACACCTTTGAGGAAAATCTGCAATATAATTTTCATCATCACCGGCTACGGCCACGAACAGGCCGCCCGTATCTTCAATACAATGGGCCGCCAGTTTTTTAAGCAGTCGGCCTTCTCGCCGGCACTCCGCGGCGGCGCTCGGATCGGAGGCAATGTAACGGGCGCCGCTGTGTAAGAGCCCTTGGTTGCCTCCCGAAGCACCGGCGTTAATATCCCGTTTTTCCGCCAAAACGCAGTGGACACCGCGCAGGGCCAAATCCCTTGCCAGGCCTGTGCCGGTAGCACCGCCGCCGATGATCAACACCTGGGTCTTCAAGGGGCGCCTCCTTGGCAAACGATCAACATATTGGGTTTCAAATACTTAAATTTGACCATTTGTTTATTTCACTTGCGAAAAAAAATATGGGGTGCTAAAGGTTTTGTGAACGAAAAAAAGCATATGAATTAGGTCTGCAAGCATTCATTATCAGAATCGAATTATTTTGTCACCATAAATATTCCTTTAACAACATATTGTGGCATTGGTTTTCCATTTCGAACATTTTCGACATATAAGTTAAGGCAGGAAGCATGATTACAGAAAACAGCAGGAGAGATGAAACATCTTCCGGTACCAACGGCAATGACAGCCCAAGAACAAACGGATCTAATGAAAAAATCGGACCGGTGCGCCAACGGCATGATAAGATCCGACAACTGGTTCAAAATAACGGTTTTGTAACGATCGAATATCTGGCACAAGAGTTCGGAGTAACGCCTCAGACTATTCGGCGTGATATAAATATTCTTAGTGAAAACGGATTGATTAACCGGTACCACGGCGGAGCAGGAATAACAACCAGCACCGAAAACGTCGCATATACAAAACGTAAGGTGTTGTGTTTTAAAGAAAAACAAAAAATTGCAAAGATGGTCGCCGAAAATATCCCGGATCACGCCTCGCTTTTTCTTAATATCGGCACCACAACCGAGGAGGTTGCCAAAGCGCTGTCCGATCACCAGCGCCTCAGGGTGATTACGAACAACCTCAATGTTGCCTCAATTTTGGGCAGGAACGAAAATTTTGAGGTCATTGTGGCCGGCGGGCTGGTGAGGCATCGCGATGTTGGGATTATAGGATCTCTAACGATCGATTTTATTCAGCAGTTTCGGGTCGACTTTGGCATTATCGGGATTAGCGGTATTGATCTGGACGGAACATTGCTCGATTTTGATTATCGAGAAGTCATGGCTGCACGAGCCATTATCGATAATTCCCGTAAAGTGTTTCTGGTCGCTGACCATACCAAATTCGGCCGTAACGCCATGGTACGGCTTGGCAACATCACGGAGATTGATGCGCTGTTTACTGATCAGACGCCGCCATCGGTGTTGGCCGAGCTTATCAACGGCGCAGATGTTCGATTGTTTTCAGCAAAAGATAAGTGCGAAACTTGAGAATCCATTATTTCCGGCTAAATCGAACGAGGCAATGCTTTTTTCTTTTTACAGTTTGTAAAAAAAGCGGACAGATTTCTTGACTGCCGCGCATATTCTTTTGCTTGTTTTAATGTAATATTATATATTAAATCATTAAGTTATAGTGAACATTCTTTCAACCCTCCCATGGCACAATAGTTGCAAAAATAGCCTTAAAAAGCTCTGAGATCCTTTTGTATACAAAATGGTGAAATAAATAATTCTTAAAGGGCTTCATGAGTCAAAAAAAGGAGGTAGACGATGACTGTACAAATCGGAGACATAAAATACATACCGGGAATGTACGAAAAAAAACGACCCGCCGGTTCCCAACCGGCCGATAAATTTTTTCGCGATCTGGAAAAAACCAGGCTTGGTCAAGCGCAGCCACCATTTTCAAGAGGTTCGGAATAATGGCGTGTCTTGCCGGAGATTCAGGTTGAAAATAAAATTAATCTTGCATGATGGAAAAAGAACAATATATATATAAATTTTCACTTGCGCATATATAATTTTCACTTACGAAAATTATTTAAAGGATGATGTGGTGAATTTGCATAATCGATACCTATGGTTAGGCATCTGCTTTCCTGTACAACATCCGGATGCGCCGTTACACTCAGGACTTTGAACAGGGAGATAGTTAGTGGGCTTGTCACTACAAAACATTGACAAGATTGTTAACCGAGAAATCCATCTCAATGATATCAGCCTTGAATTTGAATCCGGTTCCCGCAATGTGATACTTGGCCGCACGCTTGCAGGCAAAACCTCCCTGCTGCGCATCATGGCCGGCCTGGATCGCCCGACTCACGGCAATATATTTGTAGACGGCAATGACGTCACCGGCACCTCGGTGCGCAAGCGAAGTGTCGCTATGGTCTATCAGCAGTTCATTAATTACCCGTCCTTAACCGTTTTTAAAAATATTGCCTCCCCTCTGAAGATAAGCGGTCTGAATAAAAAAGAAATAGACCGGCGCGTGCGCGAAACCGCCGAAATGCTGCACCTCGAGAGTCTGTTGAATCGCTTGCCCTCCGAGCTTTCCGGCGGACAGCAGCAGCGCACCGCCATCGCCCGGGCCCTGGTAAAAGACGCCGATTTGCTTCTGCTGGACGAGCCTTTGGTGAACCTGGACTATAAACTGCGCGAAGAGCTGCGGGTTGAGCTTCAGGAGATTTTCAAGCAGCGCAAGGCGATCGTCGTGTACACCACCACGGAACCGACCGAGGCCCTGATGTTGGGAGGCAATATTGTGGTAATCGATGAGGGCCGCGTTCTGCAAACCGGCCCCACTTCGGAAGTGTACCACAACCCGGCGACCCTCAAGGTGGCCGAAATATTCAGCGACCCACCCATTAACTACATCAGCGGCACAGTCCGGGGGAACACTGCCCGACTGGGGCATGATATAGAAATTCCATTAGATGGCCATATGAAATCCTTGCCGGCCGGGAAATATAAATTCGGTGTGCGCTCCCATCGTTTATCTCTATCAAGGACCAGCGAGGGAGATGCCGAAATTCAGGCCAGAGTAGAATTGTCGGAGATAAACGGGTCGGAAACGTTCATTCATATCGACTACAACAATTCTCGGCTGGTGGTTCAGGAAACCGGGATTCAGCCTCTCAGGATCGGAGCCGAAATATCGATATACGTCAACCCGAGTTGTTTCTTTGTGTACGATGAAGCCGGAACCCTGGTGGCGGCACCGTAGCGAGACACCATTAAAAAAGGCTGAAGTAGGAGACGGTCATGGCACAAATCGAGTTAAATGAAATTGCTCACAGCTATCTCCGCAACCCAAAAGAAGAGTCGGATTATGCCCTGAAGCGGATTCACAATACTTGGGAGGATGGGGGTGCCTATGCCCTGCTGGGACCTTCAGGCTGTGGTAAAACCACATTACTGAACGTCATTTCAGGTTTGCTTACCCCCAGTAGCGGCCGGGTGTTTTACAACGGTAAGGACGTCTCCGGATTGCCGCCGGAAAAACGCAACATTGCCCAGGTCTTTCAGTTTCCTGTTTTGTACGACACCATGACGGTGTTTGGAAATCTGGCCTTCCCTTTGCGAAATCGAGGCGTTCAGAGTAGTGAAATCACCCAACGGGTACACGAGGTGGCCGAAATCCTTGACTTGACCCCTTTTCTTAAAATGAGAGCGGCCGGGTTGACTGCGGACGCTAAACAGAAGGTTTCATTGGGCCGGGGGTTGGTCCGCAGTGATGTGGCGGCCATCTTGTTTGATGAACCGCTGACCGTGATCGATCCGCAACTGAAATGGGACCTGCGGCGAAAACTCAAAGAGATCCACGAACAACTTAAGCTGACCTTTATATATGTCACCCACGATCAGGTGGAAGCCTTAACTTTTGCCGACAAAGTGGTCGTCATGTATGAAGGTGAAATCGTACAAAGCGGCACTCCCCAGGAGCTTTTCGAAAACCCGGAACATACTTTCGTGGGATATTTCATCGGCAGTCCCGGGATGAACTTCCTGGAGTGTACTTTAGACGGAAATGAGGCGCGAGTTGATGGCGCCGGCATAACATTGGACGAGGAAACGGCGGCAAAAGGACGCAAGGCCCAGGGAAAACTGGAAGTGGGGATTCGTCCGATGTATCTGGAATTGAGCTCGGAGCCGGTGGAAAGCGGCGTACCGGCGCAGGTTCAGGCTATTGAAGATCAGGGCAGTTACATGATTGTGGTGCTTAAACTGGCCGGCAAAACCTTACGGGCCAGACTGCCGGTAGACAAGCCGATTTCCGACGGCAAGGTTTGGCTTGTTTTCCCGCCGCATAGGATCAAGCTGTTTGCCGATGGATGGCTGATCAGTTAGTGCCCATCCATAAATAAATTTGGGCACTAAGCAGTTTCCAATTCATAAATGAGGGCCAAATTTAAAATCAGGGTTTGATGAGCAAGGCCGCATCCGCCGTCGCCCTTAAAAAAGGGCTATGGCGGGACAAGCAAGGGTTTTCGGCCGAGGCGTACTTTAGTACGTCGAGGGTGGAAACCCGCGGAGAACGCCGCTCATCGGAAAAATAACCATTTATGGATGGAAACTAGTTAGTAAGGAGTATGCCTATGGAAAAGTGGGAAAACAACAAGGCCTGGTTTCTGGTTCTGCCGGTTTTTGTCATCGTTGCCTTCAGCGCCATCATTCCTCTGATGACCGTGGTCAATTATTCGCTCCAGGACATCTGGGGGCCGGGCCAGAGCGTCTTCGTCGGCATCGAGTGGTTCGAGGAAATGTTGGCCAACAAGCGCCTGCACGACGCCCTATGGCGTCAATTCCTGTTCTCGGGGCTCGTGCTGTTGATCGAGATGCCGCTCGGCATACTTATTGCCCTGGCAATGCCGAAACGTGGTTGGGGAGCCGCCGCCTGTCTGGTTACAATTGCGATACCTCTGCTCGTTCCCTGGAATACGATCGGGACCATTTGGATCATCTTTACACGGCCGGATATCGGTTTATTCGGTGCCGCCGTCAACAAATTCATAGCATTCGATCATACCGCCCGGCCACTGGATGCCTGGATAACCCTGATGCTGATGGAAGTCTGGCATTGGACCCCGCTGGTTGCCCTGCTGGCCTATGCGGGGCTGCGCGCGATTCCCGAGGCTTACTACCAGGCGGCCAAGATCGACGGTGCGTCGGACTGGGCGACATTCTGGTACATCCAGCTGCCGAAGATGCGCGGCGTACTCACCATCGCTTTTTTACTGCGCTTCATGGACAGTTTCCTGATCTACGCTGAGCCCTTTGTGCTGACCGGCGGCGGTCCCGGTAATTCGACCACATTCCTCTCCATTTATCTGGTCAAGATCGCCCTCTTACAATTCGACCTGGGACCTGGCGGGGCCTTCTCGCTCATCTATTTTGTCATCGTAATATCGTTCAGTTTCATATTTTACCAGGCGCTTCAGAGAGTCGGAAAAGGAGAGCAGGTATGAAAGTAAAGAAAAAAACGGTCGGCCTTTTCATATACTTAATGCTGCTGCTGCTTCCGATTTACTGGATGCTCAACATGTCCTTGAGGTCAAACGCCGATATCCTGGCGTCCTTCGCCCTGTACCCCAAAGGCATTACATTTATGAACTATATGAAAATATTTACGGATTCATCCTGGTACATGGGGTATGTCAATTCCATGATCTTTGTCACCATTAACACCATTATCTCGTTGTTCGTGGCACTGCCTGCCGCCTACGCCTTTTCACGCTACCGTTTCCTCGGTGACAAACACATGTTTTTCTGGTTGCTCACCAACCGTATGGCGCCGACGGCAGTTTTCGCGCTGCCCTTTTTCCAGCTGTATTCCACAATCGGTCTGCTGGATACGCATATTGCGGTGGCACTTGCCCATTGTCTGTTCAACGTGCCATTGGCGGTGTGGATATTGGAAGGCTTCATGTCCGGGGTCCCCCGTGAAATCGATGAAACCGCATTTATCGACGGGTACAGCTTTCCGCGCTTCTTTATTACCATCTTTATCCCGCTGATCAGGGCCGGGGTCGGTGTGACGGCCTTTTTCTGTTTTATGTTTTCCTGGGTCGAGCTGCTTTTAGCCCGAACACTGACGGTAACGAATGCGAAACCCATCGGGGCAATCATGACGCGAACAATCAGCGCGTCCGGCCTTGACTATGGCCTGCTGGCCGCGGCCGGTATTCTCACGATTATACCGGGTATGATGGTGATCTGGTTCGTACGCAATTATTTGGCCAAGGGCTTCGCCATGGGCCGTGTGTAAAAGGGAACAATAATGACTCTGACTCTGCAATGGATGGAATGGACCTTGCCGACGGCAATTTTCTTCATTGCCATTTTCCTGATACTGGTTGCCATGACCATATGGCAGACAGTATCACCTTCCGTCGAACGCCGCGGTTTCCTGCCGATTCCTACCACACCCGGTGATCGGCTCTTTATAGGGCTGTTGGGCAGTGCCTATATTTTCCTGGCATGGATCGGATGGACCGATTTTACACTTTGGATCATGCTTGCCATTGGCGTGTGCTGGATCATTGTTGTGATGCGTTGGGGATAGAGAGGATGCCGATTTTGGCTCCCGGGCCGAGATTCAAAGGAGATAAGAAAATAAACATGAAAATCGGGAAAATGCGTATGGTGACCCGAATCGTTTTGAAAGGAGGTGGTAACGACCGCGAGTAGATGGGGGCTGACCGAGTGGAGCCTCTGGTTTGCCTTGCCGATTTCCCCGCCGGAGTGAGACCCAATGAACAACTTAATTCGGCAAGATGTGTGCGATTAACCGAATCGATTTGAAAGGAGGCAACGACAATGAACAAGAAGAGATTACTGTTTTGCGGGATCGTAGTCTTTGCGCTTATTTTTTCCGGCGTTCCCTGCTGGTCTTCGCCGCAGATGGATGCCGCCAAGAAATGGGTGGATAACGAGTTTCAACCGTCTACGCTAACCAAAGCCGAACAAATGAAAGAGATGGAATGGTTCATCAAGGCGTCAAAACCCTTTAAGGGTATGCACATCAAGGTCGTCTCCGAGACCATCCCGACCCACGAATATGAGGCAAAGGTTCTCGCCAAGGCATTCGAAGAAATTACCGGAATCAAGGTCGCCTTTGACCTGATTCAGGAAGGTGATGTCATCGAAAAGCTTCAGACCCAGTGGGCGTCCGGTAAAAACATCTATGACGGTTGGATTAACGATTCCGATCTCATCGGTACACACTCCCGTTACGGTTATGTGGTTCCCTTGTCTGACTTTATGAAGGGCGAAGGTAAGGATGTTACGCTGCCGACGCTCGACGTAGACGATTTCATGGGTAAGTCCTTCACCACCGGACCGGACGGCAAGATGTACCAACTTCCGGACCAACAGTTCGCCAACCTCTACTGGTTCCGTTATGACTGGTTTAAACGTTCGGATTTTAAAAAGAAGTTCAAGAAAATCTACGGTTATGAGCTGGGCGTACCGGTCAACTGGTCGGCCTACGAAGATATTGCCGAGTTCTTCAGCGAGACTATCCAGGAAATCGATGGGAAAGCCATTTACGGTCACGCCGACTACGGCAAGAAGGCCCCGGATCTGGGCTGGCGTTTTACCGATGCCTGGCTGTCCATGGCCGGTGCCGGCGACAAAGGGATTCCCAATGGCAAGCCGGTGGACGAATGGGGCATCCGTGTAGATAAGAACAATCGCCCCGTAGGTGCAAGCGTCGCCCGTGGTGGTGCCGCCAACGGTCCTGCAGCCAAGTACTCCCTACGCAAGTACATGGAATGGCTCCGGAAATACTCCCCTCCGGGTTCCCTGGGGATGGATTTCTACACGTCCCTGCCGGTCTTGGCCAAGGGGAATGTGGCCCAGCAGATCTTCTGGTACACGGCATTCGTCCCGACCATGGTCGCGCCGGGCCCGACGGTCAACGCGGACGGGACCCCGAAATGGCGCATGGCCCCCTCGCCCCATGGTCCCTACTGGGAAGAGGGGATGAAGCTGGGCTATCAGGACTGCGGGTCCTGGACGTTTATGAAGAGCACACCGCTCAAACGCCGCAAGGCCGCATGGCTCTTCGCGCAGTTCTGCGTGGCCAAAACCACATCGTTGAAGAAGACCCACGTGGGCCTGACGCCCATCCGTGATAGCGATATACGGCACCAGTCGTTTACTGATCGTGCGCCGAAACTCGGCGGCTTGGTGGAATTTTACCGCAGCCCGGCGCGTGTTGCTTGGACGCCCACCGGGACCAACGTGCCTGATTATCCGAAGCTGGCACAGCTGTGGTGGCAAAATATCGGCGAGGCGGTTTCCGGTGAGGTAACCGTATCTACGGCTATGAACAATCTCGCCGCAGAGCAAGATAAAGTGCTGGCGCGAATAGCGCGCGCAGGCGTACAGGGCAAATTGGGTCCAAAACTGAACAAAAAGAGGAACGAATCCTACTGGCTGAACAAGCCCGGCTCGCCCAAAGCTAAGGTCAATGAGAAACCGCAAGGTGAGACGGTCAACTACGACGACCTCATTAAGGCCTGGCGAGAGGGTCGCGTGAAATAGCCGTACGACTGAGATGTCTTTTGTCGCGCTATGAGAATCCAAATCATGCGCTCCGGCAGGTAATCCCTTCGACTTTGGGATCATACCCAGGCACCCTCCCCGGAGCGAATGAATGGGTGTTGAACCTGAGGGGGGTTAAAGTCTAAGCTTTAACCCCCCTTTTTCAGTCTATTTTTGGTATGCCGGTATCAAGTCGTCAGAAAAGATCGCAGTCCATTCGCCTAGCGAAGAATTCCCACTCATTCACAAGCTGTTCTCCCCATAGAGGTTGAGCCATGGAACCTGTTCCTCACAAAGAGAGAATATGGGTGATCGACATTGCAAGATTCTATGCCATGGCGCTGGTGTTTTACGGACATTTTGTCGAAGAGTTTATGCTGCTCAAGAACCCAGCGGCGGCCAGTCAATACAAATTTATTTACTCCTTTCATATGGTGCTGTTTATTGTTCTGGCGGGATATGTTGCCAAAGAACGCGATGTCGAATGGGGTGTCGGCAAGTTTTTAAAACACCGGTTTTTCACCCGATTTTTACCTTTTATCTTTTTTACACTATTGATGATGGTACCACCGATTTTTTTTGACGGCAAGTTTTTCGGCTTGGTGTTGCCCAGCGTCGAGGGCTATACCAAGGGGCTCGTCTCAACCGTTTTCGGTCTACCCTTGTTCTGTGTTCCTTCGTGGTTCCTGCTGCTGATAATTGGAGTGGAATTGGTTCACTACGCCGCTTTTCGTTTTTTAAAAAACTCCAACGTAAAGATTTTGATTGCAGCCGTCGTGTTTTACGTCGTCGGGTATCTGCTCAACCTGAAGCTCGATATATTTAACCCGCTGAAGGGCCGGACCGTGGGCTGGAACTATCTTTTCATCCATGAAGCGATAACATTATACTCTTTCTATTTGATTGGGATATGCCTCCGACGCAAGCGAATTTTTGTGGACCCTGTTTCGACCAAGGTGTTGGCGCCGGGTGCTGTCGCTGCTTTCCTAATCGTCTTGTTTACCTACCATCTAAACAATGGGCCGTTTAATTTTCACGTTTACAACTATGTGGTCATTTTGTTTTCTTCTCATGGCCATATGTTACTCTTTCCGTTAACCGCCATAGCGGGGTGCGCACTCATCCTTCTGATCGCCGGAATGACCCACGCCCAAAAAAGAATCGTTTGGTTGGGGCAAAACACCTTGATCCTCATGTGCTTGAACGGTATTTTCTACCACTACATCAATCTACCGACTGCCAATTGGGTGCTTGATAAACTTTCCGGTTCTTTCTTAACCATCCTGTGGGTGGGTTGTTTGATGACCATAGCAAGTTTAGCTGTTTGTATTCCCTTCATTTATCTTTTTAATAAATTCGTACCCCAGCTTGTGGGGAAACCAAAAAGAAATGGTCCGTGGTTCAGAAATTTTCTCTGATTTTGGAATAAAAGGGGCCATAGGGAACGTATATAAAATATAAGTTCTAAAATTTGTCTTCTGTGATAAGAGGGAGTATGCCACCATGAAACCGAGAGTAAAAATAGCTGCCGCCCGGACCCCGGACGGCGGCGAGATGGTGCTCTATCAGCATGACAGAGATTTCTCGATCAAGATCAACGGTCAGGAGTTGATGCACAGTCGCCGCCATGAGTCGGAACTGGAGCTGGCGCGGCTCGGTTGTGCGCATCTGGATGGTCGCAAGGCGCCCAGCATACTCATCGGCGGATTGGGTATGGGCTATACCCTGCGCCAGGCTCTCGACATGCTCAGCCCTCACGCTCAAGTGGTGGTGGGTGAACTGTTGGGTGCTGTAGTCGAATGGAATCGTGAATTCCTCGGAGAACTCAACGGCCAGCCGCTGAGGGACGAACGAGTTGACCTCAAGACGGGCGATATCGTCGAGCTTATCTCACGTTCCAAGAGCAGATTCGATTCGATCCTGCTGGATATAGATAATGGTCCTAACGCGATGACCGATTCAGGGAACCGCCGCCTGTACGGTCGTGAAGGAATTCGAGCCTGTCGCCGCGCACTGCGCGAACAGGGGTGTCTGGCTGTGTGGTCGGCTGAACCGAGCAAGAAATTCGAGCAGCTCTTGATGAGTTGCAGTTTCCATGTGCGCCGTTTCCGGGTCCCCTCCTACAAGGGGAGCAAATCGCAGTCACGTTTTGTATGGGTCGCCTCGGAGGACAAGATTACCCTGCCCCCGGGCGGCGGCGAGCCGCGCCTACCGTTCAAGAACGGGTCAAAGGGAAGTCGCAAAAGGCCCCGAAAGAGATGGGTTTAATGGGTACCAAACTCACAATGGAAGCTGACTTCTATAAGAAGCCGTTTATGTCAAAAGGGATATCAATTGTTGTCCCATTAGAAGAAGAGCAGCAGTTAATCCACCATAAATTATTTTCTGAAAAGGAGAGATTCATGTCTGAATTCAAGGATGTCACGATAATTAAAAAAGCAAATATTTACTTTGATGGAAAGGTTACCAGTCGCTCAGTTATTTTCCCGGATGGTTCCCGAAAGACCCTCGGAATAATGCTTCCCGGGGAATATGAATTCAATACGAATGACAAATAAGATCCGCAGTCCGATGTTTATATAAAGACAGTACTGAAGAGTTATAAATATTCTTTAAAATTCACCATTTTGTTTGCCCTCCAGTCGATGAAATAGATTGTCCGCGTTTCCTTCGGATAGAACATCAGCCGTCTCAGGCAAAAATCGTCGTTAAAATTTCCACCTTTACATCTTGTAAAAAATCCCGACACCGACCCTGTCCCACCGTATTAAAATATCCGATCAATGTTAAATTATAATTATTAATATCAAACTGTTATTGCTCATCGATTTTCCTGTGCCCTTATGGCATAGCTTTTGCGTTATTGCAGTTCAGGGCTGGATGCCGCTTTTTCAACAACCGGTACCGTTATTGAGTGTTCGGAAGGATAAGAGACAGCGTGAATAAGCGCAAATGAAGTACCTGTCGCATGACGCACAGTCGTTCCTAAAATAAAAAGAATATCATGAGGTGTTCCTATGCTGGTTTCACACTGGATGAGCAAGCCGGTCATCGCCATCGATGTAAACGATTCCATGAAAGACGCCACCGAACTTCTCAAGCAAAACAACATCCGTATCCTCCCGGTGATGGACCGTGAAAAACTGGTGGGGGTCGTTACCGACAGGGATTTGAAAAGAGCGTCCGCTTCCGACGCCACTTCATTAGAGATCCATGAACTTTTATATCTTCTGACCCAGATCAAGGTAAAGGAGATCATGACCCAAAATCCGATTACAGTTCCGCCGGACTTCTCCGTGGAAGAGGCCGCTCAACTCCTCCTGAAAAATAAAATTTCCGCTGTTCCGGTTGTAAGCCGCCAGGGTCGGCTGGAAGGGGTGATAACCCAGACCGACCTGTTCCGGGTGCTGACCAACTTAACCGGTGTAGACAAAAAAGGGATACAGTTCGCATTTGTCATAGCGGATCGATCGGGTTCGATCAAAAAGATCACAGACATTATTCGCAGTTATGGCGGCCAACTGGTCAGCATCCTGACCTCTTATGAAAATGTTCCCCCGGGTCATCGAAACCTCTATGTCCGGGCGTATCAAATCGATCGGGCACGCTTGTCGCAGCTTCAAAAAGATCTGAATAAAGAAGCGACCATGCGCTACATGGTCGATCACCGGAAAAAAATGAGAGATATCTATTTGAACCAAGAATAATTTAAAAAGAAAAGGAGAAAGATCATGAGCGAAAGCACTTATAAAATTATTGAGTTGGTGGGGACGAGCAATGTTTCCTGGGAGGAAGCCGCCAAGAGTGCCGTGGAAACCGCAGGAAAGACGCTCAGGGATTTGAGGGTCGCTGAAATTACCAAATTAGACATGAAGGTCGAGAATGGTAAGATCGCTGCTTATCGAGCCAGGGTAACCCTTTCTTTCAAATATGAAGGCGGCAGTTAATTCGGATATCCCGGCAGAGGCGGATGGTGTCGCGCTGTCCGCCTTGGGCAAAGTAACGCAGGGCAGAAAGATATACGGGGAAAGAGAGTATGAAAAGAACCGATCATGCTGCTGAAAAAATGCATTTTGAGCTTTCAGCCAATACCGTTGCTGAAACGACCTTATACGAGTTGATTGAAGCGGTGAATGAAGAAGTGGAACCAGAGGAAGAACAATGGGTTCCCGTGATTGTGAGCTGTATACTGGAAGCCGGCAGATCGGATTCGTGGCTTCAATAGATGATTCAATTCGTCATGGGAGTTTAACATGTATAAAACCATTCTGGTCCCGCTGGATGGATCAAAGAGAGCAGAGCGGATATTAAGGCATGTGGAGAATCTGGCGCACTGTTTCAAAGCCAGGGTAATTTTTGTGCAAATCGTAAGACCGCCCCGTATTGGAAGTGCCGAAGAGTACAGCATGGCACTTCACCTTAAAGAAATAGAACAGCGAAAAAAAGAGGCGGAGTCTTATTTATCGGCATTGAAAGGAGAATTCAGGGAAAAAGGTATTGATGCCCGGATTCACGTTGCCCAAGGGCCCGTAGTTAAAACTATTATTGATGCAGCTGAACGTGAGGCGGTCGAACTTATCGCGATGACGAGTCACGGCCGGACCGGCTTGGCCCGGGCATTTTACGGGAGTGTGGCAGCCGGAGTGCTGCATCTGGTAGACCGTCCACTGCTGCTTATCCGATCACGGGGTGATTAACTGGCCTGTGAAAACGCTTACACAGAAAAGACTAAATAAGACGTGATTATTGCGTATGAGATATTTTGGGCAGGGCTAAAATTGACGGCATCGCAAAAAGTCTGATTTTACTCTCTCCGTGAGAAATTTTGGGATCCGTCACTCGCCTGGCTAAATTTCAAAAACTCGGGCGAACGCCTTCAAACAGTTTGAAATTCTTAACGCCAGGCTCATTCCGAATCTTTCTCCAAAATTGCTCAATGTCGTTCGCAAAATGACTTTTTACGAGTTTATCAAAATTAATCTGGATCTTTAATTTCAGCATTGTTTGATATTTAGAGGACTCCAACTCAACATTTCGAAAGAAAGGAGGATAATTATGGTAGAAGCCAGCGACCTTATTAAGCTAGAGTTATTTGGCGTATTCTTAATAAAACAGATTGAAGAATTGGCAACAGTCACAGAGAGAAAAAAATATAAAAAGAAGGAAATGATTTACCAACAGGGTGATCGCGCGAATCACTTTTATATTATAATAAGAGGATTGGTTAGCCTGGTGGAATTCCAACCCGGGAATAAAGTGGGAATTGTATTTGAAGAGCGCGGCCGGGGTGAGGTCTTTGGTTGTGCAAGCTTCATGAAACCAAGGAACCATACCTTAACGGCGATGTGTGTCGAGGACTCTGAATTTCTAGTCATGGAAACGGACACGCTGATTGATCTTTTTGAGCAGGATACGGAAGCAGGATATAAGTTTATGAAAAAAATCAACCAAATTTATTTTGATCTCTATAAATTTGCAAAGCGACAGCTTCATGAAATGATGAAAGTTCCGGCAATTATAACTACGCTTCCGACGTAAACCGGCTGTACCAATTACGCAATTCTGATTCCCCATTTTCCAGTACTTTAATAAGCTTTGGCCGTGGGGTACCCGAACAACTGCTCCCGAAAAAGGCATCACGCAGCGGTTCTATTTCAAATGTTTTTGCAAGTCTACACTATTATCAACGGCGTCTCAAACCCGTTGTTGTAGACTTTCTGCAATGTAATCGGATCAATTAAATCAAAACTAAAAGGCTCAGGTTTCCTGCAAGCTTCTTTCCTTTACACTTTGTAAAAAATCCAGACATTGCTTCAAAGCTTTTTCTCAACCCCTTCTCGCGCCTAACGACAATTCATCGCAATTTCAAATGGTTATCAGGTTGGCAGACGATTCCTTCTCTGGCATGCGAATTGCTATCTTTTAAGTTAAACATAAAGGCACCTTGTCTAAGCTGCGTCAGGCAAAAGCTTTGATCAGGCTGAGTTCATATTCATCGAAGCATTTAGAGCAAAAACAAAAGGGGGATTCTATGACAGTGTTTGTAGGTGGTAGAAAATATACGCCCGGAATGTACGCAAAAAAACGGGCAAGTGCCACTGAGTTGGTTGAACGATACTTCCGTGATCGGGAGAGGAAACGCCTCCAAGAGCAAAAGGGCAAGCGCGTGGTGAAAATGCCGCCGACAATCTGTTTTTCCCGTAAAATTGGGGTCGGCGCTCTGGAGGTCGCAGATATCCTGTCGGGAAAAATTGGTTACCGTGTTTTTGACAGGGCACTTCTGGAGCAAATAGCCAAAGATGCAAAATTGAGCGAACAGACAGTCGCTTTTTTCGACGAGCGATATCCCGGAAAAATGAATGAGCTGGGTGCGATGATGTTTGGGGAGAAGTCATTTATCAAAAGCGACTATGCCAGACATCTGTTTAATGTCGTCCTGTCGGTTGCATTTTTAGAGCCCACCATATTCGTGGGCCGGGGGACCCATTTGATTTTGCCCAGAGATCAGATTCTGGCTGTTCGATTTATCGGCGGGCAAGACCACCGAGTTAAACGCCTGACTAAAATGCTCAAAGTAGAAGAATATCAAGCGATCAAAAAATTAGCTCAAATCGACAAAGAGCAAAAAGATTTTTTTAAAAAAGTCCATGGTAAAAAAGAAGCTTCACCATATGAATTTGATCTGGTGATCAACTTTGATTATATCAGCAAACCGAAATGGGCGGCAGAAATTGTTGAGGCCGCCTTCCAGAACAAATTTGGCAAAGAGATTGAAGGCATTTCAAATTAATTCCATCTTTATTTACTTGAATTGGGTTCAAGACCAACAATCCATCAGTTTAGGAAAGGAGGAAAATTATGGTAGCGATCAGCGAGCTTAATAAATTAGCCTTTTTTGGTGCGCTTTCTGAAGCGCAGCTGGAAGAACTTTCAAAAATCACGGAGCAAAAATCTTTCGAGAAAGGTTCTTTTGTTTACCAGAGGGGTTACAGGGCCGATCACATTTATGTCGTCACCAATGGGCTGATTAGCTTGAACAGGTATGAGCCCGGTGAGAAGGTGGGGATCTCTTTTGAGAAGAGGGAACGGGGAGAGCTTTTTGGTACGGCATGTTTCATGAAACCCCAAGAATACACATTGACAGCTGTGTGCATGGAAGACTCCGGCGTCATGGCTATTGATGCCGACAAACTGTTCGACCTCTGTCATCAGGATCCTGAACTGGGGTACAAATTTCTAAAAGAGGTGGCAACAATCTATTTTGAACGGTACAAAGTCGCCAAAAGACAGATTCATGAAATGGTCAGAACCCCGACGATTATAACAGGCCTCCCGGGATAGTCGATTTCCCCGGCGGCATAGAGTGTGCAAATAAATGCTCCTAAAAAGTAAGAAGGTATAATTTATATTAGCATCGTCCAATTCTACAATATTGAGTCTTTGGGAGGGAAAGTCATATGGGTACAAAATTGCCGAAAGATATCGTTCAGGCCGTCAACACGGCGGGGATGGTTAAAGCGAGGATGGGTATAGAAAAAACTCTGGTTATGGGCTTTCTGGCAGGCGCCTTTATCGCCTTTGGAGGATTTCTGGCTATCATGGTGGGCGGCGGCACACCCGGCATCAAATCGATTAACCCCGGTTTGCAGAAATTCCTTTTCGGCGGCACCTTTCCCGTGGGCCTGATGCTGGTTGTCATCGCCGGATCGGAACTCTTTACCGGCAATACCGCCATTAGCGTACCGGGGGTACTTTCCGGCAGAATTTCCTGGCTCGCATGGCTCAGGAATATGTTCCTTTCTTATACAGGCAATCTTATCGGTTCGCTTTTCATTGCCTTTTTTCTGGCTTATCTGACCGGATTGCTGGCGAGTGAACCCTGGCTCAGTTTTACTATGGCTGTTGCCGAAGGTAAGGTAAACCAGGGGTTTTGGAGATTATTCCTGAAGGGTATCGGCTGTAACTGGCTGGTCTGCTTATCCATCTGGCTTGCACTGGCGTCGGAAGAAGCCGCGGGAAAAATACTGGGAATCTGGTTTCCAATCATGGCATTTGTCACGCTGGGATTCGAGCACTCTGTTGCCAACATGTTTTTTATCCCTCTGGGCATTTATTACGGAGCTGATGTGACCTGGACACAGTTTTTTATCATAAATCTCATCCCGGTAACCCTGGGAAACATTGTGGGCGGAAGCTTCTTTGTGGGTGCCGTCTATTGGTACGTATACGAATTTAAGGAGGCCGGATAAGTCCGGCATGGGAAAAGGGTTGTTTCGTATCTATAATGGTTTTAATGGCAATAATCGGCGTGGCGGAAGTGAAAGGGTTATTTTTTTCCGCACTAAAATACCCTGCGATCTGAGGCTTCACTTCAAACACGTCCCGAAACAGGCAGGGATCTGGTTATTTTGTCAAGGATTATTTCAGCTTCTTGGATTGAGTTTGCATTTCTTACATATTTCTTATCGTAAATATCCAAAAAGGCTAAACGAACTTGATCTAAAATAAATCTGTTTCTGTTTACACGAATCAACTTTCTTGCGCCATAGGCATATATCAAGTCTTCGATATTAAATAAGACATCCAGATCCTTTTGCTTCAGGTGAATAAGGAACATAGATTATGACCGCATATAATCTGGACAAGATGTTTCACCCAAAATCGATCGCTGTTATCGGGGCCAGTGATACCAAAGGAAGTATTGGCTATGCGGTTATGCATAACCTGATACAGGGCGAATATCCGGGCGACGTTCATCCGATCAATCCGGGTCACAAGACGGTCTTCGAAAGGCCTTCTTATGCCTCAGTGGGAGATCTTGATACGTCAGTCGACCTTGCGATTGTTGCGACACGGATCGATCTGGTCCCGCAAATTCTCAAACAATGTTCCAAATCCGGTGTCAAAGGGGCCGTCATCGTTTCCGCCGGTGGAAGGGAAAGGGAAACAAAAGGCAGGGCACTCAAGACATTCATCAAAAAAGAGGCTTATCGTTCACGACTTCGCATCATCGGACCGAATTGTTTCGGCATCATCTGCAGCGAATCCAAGCTCAACGCAAGCTTCGCCCGTCACACAGCCCTCCCCGGGAAAATGGCATTTATTTCCCAGAGCAGTGCGATTTGGACATCTGTTCTTGATCTTTCCATCAGAGAACAAATTGGATTCAGCTATTTTATCAGCCTGGGCGCCATGCTGGATGTCGATTTCGGGGACGTGATTGATTACCTGGGTGGTGATGCTCAAGTCAGCAGCATATTAATGTATGTCGAAAGTTTAAACCGGTTCAGAAATTTTATGAGCGCCGCGCGGGCGGTTTCTCGGGTAAAGCCGATTATTGTCCTCAAAGCAGGGCGCTCACGGTCAGGGACCAAAGCCGCTGCTTCCCATACCGGGATTCTTACCGGAGAAGATGCGATTTATGATGCCGCCTTCAAGCGGGCCGGAATTGTCCGGGTAAAGACTTTTGAAGAACTGTTTGACTGTGCTGGTCTGCTGGCCAAACAGCCGCGCCCCAAGAGTCCGGAATTGGCGATTATCAGTAATGCCGGCGGGCCCGGTTTGATGGCTGCCGATGCTCTCTCTGATTATGGTGTCGAGCCCATAACTTTGAGTGACGAAACCATCGGCAAATTAAGCGCTGTTCTTCCCCCTCACTGGAGTCATTCCAACCCGATTGATATTTCTTCGGATGCGACACCGGATCTCTATCGGAAGGTAGTGGAAATCTGTTTGAACGCTTCTGAAGTCAACGGACTTTTAATGATACTCGCACCTCAATTCATTCCCAACCCTGCCGATGTGGCGAGATCCGTAACCGGTCTTCTGAAGAAAAAACCTTACCCCATCTTTACGTCATGGATGAGCGGATGGAATGTGGAAAAAGCCAGAGAAATATTCAGACAGGCGGGCATCCCGACCTTTGATACCCCGGAACGTGCCGTGAGGGCATTCATGGATCTATATCAGTATTCTAAAAATCTTGAACTGCTCCAGGAAATACCACCCAAACTTCCCCAAAAAATGGAATTTAATCGTGATCAAGCACAAATTATAATTGAGAAGGGAATTCAAAAAGAGAACCCGACACTCGCAGAGATAGAGTCGAAAGACTTGCTTTCAGCTTACGGTATTCCGGTGAATCCAACGAAAGTGGCCGATTCCGTCGAAGGCGCAGCGCAAATCGCATGTGAGATGGGATTTCCGGTGGCCATGAAAATATATTCCCGTGATATAATGAATAAGGCCGATGCCAATGGCGTCCTGTTGAGTTTAAATAATGTGGAAGATGTTAAAAATGCGTTTCACAGGCTCATGGAGAACGCATATTCATACAATCCAAATGCCGTTGTTGAAGGGGTAACGATTCAGCCCCTGCTGAAACACCCTGAGTATGAACTCATTTTAGGATCTAAACGAGACCGAGACTTCGGCCCGGTTATTCTGTTCGGTATCGGAGGGATTATGACCGAAGTCCTTCAAGATCGTTCCCTGGCCCTTCCCCCGCTGAACCGTCTGCTGGCCAGAAGACTTATGGAGGATACAAAGGTGTATCGGATGCTCATCGGCTACAAAAGTCATCCCCCGGCGAATTTGATGTTTCTTGAAGAGATCCTGATCCGCCTTTCCCAGCTTGTAACGGATTTTTCAGAAATCGAAGAACTCGACATCAATCCACTGTCCATTACAAATGGGAATGCCTGTGCAGCGAATGCCCGCGTGCTTTTGAAACCCTCGCAAATCTCAGCTCCGCTTCATCTGGTCATCAGTCCGTATCCAAACGACCTTGAAACACACAGGGTGACCTCAAAGGGGATTAAAATATTTGTCAGGCCTATCCGGCCCGAAGATGCGCCGATTTTCGAGGCGCTTTTTAACTCTCTATCCAAACAGAGTATCTACTACCGGTTTTTTTCATCCATGAGAAAGCTCCCGCAACGCATGCTCGCACGATTTACCCAGATAGACTATGACCGGGAAGTCGCCTTTGTAGCGCTATCCGAAGCCGAAGCCGATGAAAAGATGCTCGGTGTGGCGCGAATCATTCTTTTGCCGGATAGAGAGCAAGCTGAATTCTCCGTCCTGGTCGGCGACAAATGGCAAGGGAAAGGCATTGGGGCCGAGCTGCTCAAATGCTGTCTGGCAGGTGCGAAACAACTGGGTGTTCAGAGGGTTTGGGGATTGGTTCTTACCGAAAACACACAGATGTTAAAGCTGGGTCGAAAATTGGGTTTCGCCGTGAAAAGAATCCCGTTTGAAAGCGAATATGAAATGAGCATGGATCTGGATAATTTCTCCATTTAAACAAACATTCATCTTCTCTTAACCCCTGGAACCACCACCTGAGTCCAAGCCCGCGAAAAAGATTGAGATACATTTCATTCGAACACCCCCACGCAGTTTTACAATCTGTAAAAAATATTGACACAAATTTTGCAAACCGCGTTCGCAATACCCGCATCAAATTTTTAATCAACAATTATATCAAATAGATATTATCTTTCTTTAAAAAAAGACCGCCTGGCATATTGTTTGCTCTATATCACATAGTCTGCTG